>Ga0075447_10000366_pt1 | contig 22717 bp, 21 predicted proteins | sample CoawatmetaG10DNA_FD_72352 | JGI IMG/M metagenome (GOLD analysis project Ga0075447, IMG submission 72352) | Marine microbial communities from the West Antarctic Peninsula - Coastal water metaG104-DNA | ecosystem: Environmental > Aquatic > Marine > Coastal | place: Atlantic Ocean: West Antarctic...
CCACCCGCGTCTCCAACGGGCTGGAGGCGGGCATGGTCAATGTCAACCATTTCGGCAGTTCGTTACCCGAGACACCCTTCGGCGGCGTGAAGGACAGTGGCATTGGCAGCGAAGGCGGTACGGAGACCTTCGATGGCTACCTAGTCACCAAATTCATCTCGCAGCGCTAGACCCAGCAGCGTACGAGTGTGACCTCAAAGACTTGATTGGCACAGGAAATGCGCTAAGCCCATGACATCTGACCGGCGCGATCCCGAATCTCGCAAAGCGTCTTGCGAATCGCGGAATATCACCGCCAGAATTGCAATTAGGCTTCCATCGAGCATCGCGCGAACGGATACCGTGCCGGAGCCGCGTCCGGCAGGTGCGATGGCGAGACGGAAGCCTGGTCCCCAATGCCCCTGCGCGTGGAGGCTGGAGTACAAGAATGAATGAGACAGATACGTTCGACTTCATCGTCGTCGGCGCGGGTTCCGCCGGCGCGGCGGCTGCGGTGCGCCTGGCACAAGCAGCAAAGCACCGGGTCCTGCTGCTGGAGGCAGGACCGCCCGACACTAGCTTCTGGTCGCGCATCCCGATCGGCGTCGGCACCTTGCTTGCCAAGGGCATCTATATTCGCGACTTCTTTACCGAGCCAGACCCGCAACTCAACAGCCGCCGAATCTACTGGCCGCGCGGTTGGGTGGTGGGAGGCTGTTCCACCGTCAACGGCATGATGTGGGTGCACGGCACGCCGCGCGAATATGACCTGTGGGCCCAGGATGGCTGCCCCGGCTGGGGCTGGGCCGACCTGGCACATTGGTTCCGCAAGATCGAGAACTATGCCAAGGGTGATCCGATGTATCGTGGACTGAACGGACCCGTTGGCGTCACGGAGTTCCAGCCGGTGGACGAAGGCCCCGACGCATTCCTCGACGCCTTGCAGGCATCCGGCGTGGGCAAGCGGGTCAGGGACTACAACGCCGGCGGGATCGGCGGCAGCTACGTTCAATTCAATACACGCCGGGGATTGCGCTCTAGCATGCGCGAGGCTTATCTCGATCCCAACAAGGGCCTGCCCAATCTGACGATCATGACGGGCGTGTTGGCCACGCGTGTGCTGACGCAGGGCAAACATGCCTGCGGCATCGTGGCGCGGGCCGAGGGGCGTGAGCTGACGCTGCATGCGCGCAAGGAGGTGATCCTGTGCGGCGGTACCTTCAATTCTGCGCAGCTACTGGAGCTGTCGGGCATCGGCCGGCGTGAAGTGCTGGATGCGGCAGGGATTCCGCTGTTGCACGAGCTACCTATGGTTGGCGAAAACCTCTCCGAACACGTCTACAGTCCGATCACGTTCCGGTGCAAGCCGGGCATCAGTTGGAACCGGAGGTTGAACAGCCCGATCGGGAAACTGCTGGATGGGGCGCGCTGGCTGCTCCGCCGTGACGGCCGATTGACCTCGGCGACCATGACTGCGCATGGATTCGTGCCGCACAACCCCGCCGACAACAATGCACAGATCAAACTGCAGCTCCAGCAAGCCAGTGCGCCAGGCAATCGCGGCAAGTCGATGACACGCCTGGACTCATTCGATGGCGTGACACTTGCGTCATTCCAAATCAGCCCCTATTCGCGCGGGTCGTGCCACATTGCCAATGCCGACCCGGCCGCCGCGCCAAAGCTGATATCTAACCATTTCACCGATCCGCGGGATATCGAAACCAGCCTGGTGGCGCTGCGCAAGCTGCGCCAAGTTGCCTCTGCTGCCCCACTGGCCCGTTGGCTGCTCGAAGAGCTGCGCCCCGGTCGTCGCGCAATGTCGGATGAGGCACTGATCGAGTACATGCGGGCGACCAGCGCTACGGCCTACCACCCAGTCGGTACCTGCAGGATGGGGGCTGACACCTCACAATCAGTGGTTGATCCGTGGCTGCGCGTACACGGGGTCAGCGGGCTGCGTGTCGCGGATTGCAGCATCATGCCCTCCATCGCGTCCACCAACACGAATGCGCTTGCCATCGTTATCGGCGAGCGCGTGGCCGAATTCGCATTGGCCGACGCCTGAATTTCGGCACCCATCCGGATAAGCAGTCCAGTACATGAGTAGCTGGCGCCAGATGAGCACAGCGTGAGATCGAGCCACTAGAGAGCCCTCAAGAGACCTGTCGAGGAGACCGCGAAGATGGTGGGAGTTCTGACAGCACAGGCCTTGCAGGCCGATACGACGTGTCGACCAACAAGCATGCCACCGCTGTCGCTATCGGCGAGCGCACGGTCCAGTTCATATTGCAAGAGGCGCTGTAGTGCGCGGTACGTTTGACAGACAACTTTCGGATCGTGCAAAAGGAGACGACGATGACTCAGAACGCGCTAGTTACCCAGCTTCCGCCAGACAAACTAGACGCGGACCGTTACCTGTACTCGAAAGCGCATGCTCACTGGACGCTGTTTGTGCTCTCAGTGCTGATGCTGTTCGACTATGTGGACCGTCAGGCCTTGTCATCGCTACTGCCTCTCGTTAAGCAAGAGTGGCGGTTGAACGACGCCCAGCTGGGCGCATTGGTGGCGGCCGTCAACGTGGCCATCGCACTGCTGGCCTTGCCCACCGCCATATGGGCTGATCGGTGGAGTCGAACCAAGAGCGCGGGGATCATGGCTGCGGTGTGGTCCATGGCCACTGCTGCGTGTGGCGTTGCGACCAACTTTGCACAGTTGCTCGCGGCACGCTTCCTCATCGGCACCGGCGAAGCGGGCTACACCGCAGCCGGCAACAGCTTGATCGCAGCCGCTTTCCCAAAGCGCTTACGGGGAACGATGATCGGCGTGTTCCAGTCGGTGGCGTTGTTTGGGTCGGTGCTTGGCGTGGCGCTAGGCGGAATCATCGGCGTCGCGCTTGGGTGGCGCTATGCCTTCGGATTGGTGGCCGTACCTGGCCTACTCTTCGCCGTGCTGATGTTCTTCGTGCGCGATTACGAGAACCCGCCACTTGCCACAGAGCAGATGAACTCGAACCGGTTCTCTCAGTGGAGTGGCTACTTGAAGGAGATGTTTCGCAAGCCAGTTCTTTGGCTCGTGTACTTGGGCAGTGCGATTCAATTCTTTGTGATCGCCACCATCGGCAACTGGATGCCTAGCTTTTTCAACCGTGTCTACGGACTGCCAGCAGACCAGGCTGGTGTGCGATCAGCTCTCTTGGCGCTGTGTTCCGCATTTGGTGTAATGGTTGGCGGCTGGTTTGCCGACCGAGTAATCGCCGGCAATCCATGTCGCCGCCTGTGGCTACCGGGTGTCTTCTCGGTGTTGACCGCCACGTTGTTTGTTGCGGCCTTTCTACAGCCTCCCGGCGTGGTGCAACAAGGGTTGCTTGTCCTTGGCGACTTCGTAATAGTGGCCCTCATCAGTCCGGTGATCACTGTGATTCAGGAGCTCGTGCCGCCGGCGATGCGCACAACATCCACCGGTGCGATGGTCACCTGCAACAACCTTTTCGGCATGGCGTTGGGCCCACTGGTGCTGGGCGCACTATCGGACAGGTTTGATCTACCCACCGCGATGCTGCTGGTGTCCTTCGCGCCCATTCTTGCCGCCGCCGCCTTTTTCGGGGCTGTCCCGCTGTATGCCCGGGAGTTCGGTGCCAAGGCCGCCATACTGAGTCCTTGAACAACAGGTCCGGTTCTCGCAGTTGAACATCGGAGAACGGCTGCTTCACGTCGTTTCACGTGGAATGCAACGGTTTCCTTTCTGCATAGCCGGATCGAAGGGATGCAGACAGATGCCGCTGCCTACTCTTTCGTTTGCCCTTGGGCTTGGCCGTGCCCGGCGAGATCGCCCTGGACGCGCAGCGCCATCATCTCGATGACCATCGCAGTGGCCGCCAGTCCCGACGCGATCGCGTCAATCGCAATGTGGGGTAACTGGTGCAGGTCTATGCTGGCGTCCGTGGTTTTGAGCGGGGCTTTACGATCTGCAGAGTCGTCATGCTGGCCGGTGCGGGAGTATGTGCGCTGGGACAGAATCCCGCGCGCTCGCTGCGCTGCATGTTGGCACGCTGAGGCCATGGTGTGATTACCGTCCATCCCGTCGCCGGGCCATGTTGAACGCGCACACGGCGCACATAGAAGCGAGATCATGCTGGTTTGCAGCATCCGAATCGCACTGGAAGCGGGACGAGGTAATCTAAGGCATTTCGTTGGTGCAGAGGCGGAAGATGGACGTTAATTGGCTCAAGGACTTGGTTGAAGTCGAATCGAAAGGCAACTTCAGCCGCGCCGCTCAAGCACGGAATGTTTCGGTCTCGTCGCTCTCGAGGCGCATCCAATTGCTAGAGGAATGGGCCAACCACCCTCTCGTGGATCGAACCTCGCACCCAATTCGGCTGACGGCCGCAGGTGAGGTACTGCTTCCCGTAGCGCAGGCTGTACTGAGCGAACTTGAGCGCGTGCGGACGCGACTGAATCCCGCTGCGCAGCGCTTGCCGGTGAGGTTTCTCGCGCCCAGCGCGGTCTCCGTAGCGGTCTTTCCACGTCTGCTGGCAGCGCTGCAGGGCGCATTGGGTGCGCTGCTGATCAACCTGATTCCTGACAACTTCCGGGAGGTGATCCGGCGCTTTGGTGCGGGGGAAGCCGAGTTTGCTCTCTATTACGTATGCGACGAGTTCGTACCGCGGCTGCCGATGGGACGCGGCGAGTCGGTGATGATCGCCCGTGATGTGCTGATTCCCGTGGCACGAAGCAACTCAGCACTGAAGGGTAGCCAAGCCAAGAGCGTTCGCGTTGTGGTCCTGGACGATGCTTCGTACCTCGGGCGCATCACCAAAGCCGCAATGTTGCGCCACCGCATCGAGTATGAAGTGGCACTCTCGGGAACGCAGATCTTGGCGATACGCCAGATCGTCATCGAAGGCGGTGGCATGGCGTGGCTTCCTGCCTCGCTGGTGGCTGAAGACCTGGAAGCGCACCGACTCGTGCGGGTCCGGCGGGATTTTCCGTCGATTCCCTTCACGATCCACGCGGCACGCCAACCGTTTCCTCTGAGCCCGGACCACGAAGCTGTTTGGGAAAAACTTAAGGAATTCGGGGAAGCAGGGCGCGTGCTGGACTTCGGAGAGGCGCTGCGCTGATATCCAGACCGGTGTTCCTATTCAGACAAACCGAGCGCGCGCGGGATCTCGTACATGTAAACAACCCGCTCCAGCGAGGTATCCAGCGAGACGGACAGTGGCTGGGCCTCGATCCTCTCGTACTGTGGGCGCCGCAGCCATATGCCCCCAGGCTCTTGCGTTGAGATGAGCCAGTCGGCGATCCGCATCGATAGATCGAAGTACCGGCGGTCCCCGCTCACGGCATACATCTCGGCCGCCCCCCATGCGACTTTCGCACTGGTGGCACTGTTGTAGATGTCTGGTTGGCAACGTCCCACGAGACCTCCGACACGATGCCCCAGCGTCAGCCATGCCTGATCGCCTGTGGCTCGAAACAGCTGCGCCAGGACGCGCATCGAAAAGCCAAGGAACCAGTAGATCTGTCCGCCCCGGTTCAACTCGATCGCAAGCAAACCATTGAGCTGCCCACCCTGGCCCTTTGATGCCTGTCGAATGCGCGACAGCACGGAACGCCCCCGCGCTAGCGCTGCCCATTCCTGCGGAACACGGCAGCCGTCGCGCATGGTCATGAACTTGAGCACTGTGGAGAGGCGCTCGGGCTCCAGCATTTGTCCGTCCCAGCTTTCGCGCAGCAGGACTCGGCCGTCCGCACCCGCAGCAGGACCAAACACGCGGTGGAACATCCGCGCCGCTTTGGTCGCCGCTTCGATGCGACCGGCAATCAGTAGAGCATTGACGACGCTGGCGGTGGTACCAATGTCCAGCATCCGGTGCATGGTGCTGGCGGTGTCGAAGTCCAGCACACCACCTCTTTCGGGGTGGATCTGTGATTCAAGAAAATCAAGAACGGGGCCGGAAACATCGTAGGCGCCGAGCTGGTGCGCTCCCCAGGCGATCCAGCCGTTGCGGTAGTTGGAACCCGGCGCCGGCGTGGGATCGCCCGCACCATAATGAAAATCGCCGTTGCGCAGAAAATGCCTGCACAGATGGCCCAGCACCTGATCAGCCTGGGCGCGGTGCCCCGCCGCAAGTAGCGCGATGGGCGCCTTGTAGTGCGCCCAGATTTCAGTGGCAGCGCCTTGGAACGCGCCGTTAGCGTCAAGCAGTTCAATCGCCCATTTTGATGTGCGAGCGCCGGCTTGGGAGAATGCGCTAAGACTTGCCATTAGTTCGCCTTAGAGACGGTATGTGAACGCATGAGGCGGCGGCGGTCCTGGTCCTCCAAGCGTACCGCTCGTCCAGCACGCTGGCCATCAAGAAGGATTGGGTTGCTGTAGAAATCAAGCCGCAAGAGTTCTGCGATGTCGCTTCGAGCAAAGTCTAAACTCAAGCGCTATGCTGGCCTCTCGTAATGAGCAAATCCTTTCGCAAAATGTGAAAGGTCGTGATTAGCATGTCCGCTCGTTCCGAGCACATTCCAGTGTCCGCGATAAGCGATAACAGTGTGCTGTCGATGATTGCGCTGCAGTCGGCAGAATCCAGTCTTTCGTACCGCACCGGCATGATCTCGCGCTCATGCAGAACGCACTCATCGATGCATGTATGCGGCAAGAAGGCATAGTAAATTGGAAATCTGCTGCTCAGGTTTCTCGCAGGCAGAACAAGACTCCGTATGACCTGACCCCACACCGGAATTAGTACCGCCCCGAGTAGAGATTTCCAGCGCCGTTGAGTCGTCCGTCGAGGCGCTTTCCCTTGCCTGAAGGGCGAATTCGGCGCGTGTCACCCACTGCAGTGCGGAGTGGGGACGGCTCTCGTTATAGTACTGTCGCCAGTCGGCGATTTTGCACCGAGCATCGTCCAAGGACAAGAACCGGTGTTCGTTCAGGCATTCCTGCTGGGACCGCCCGTTGAAGCTCTCCACCCTGGCATTGTCGGTCGGCGTGCCCGGCAGGCTGAAGTCGAGCTCGACGCCGTGCTCGTATGCCCACCGGGCCGTTACCAGAACGGCAGATGCACACGATCATAGATTGGATATCTTGTTCGCCTCACGAACTCCGCTCAGGTACGCGCCATGAACTGTTCCTCGATACTTCCTACTCGTGTGCTCTCCAGCGAAGAAGAGTCGATTGCCCACAGATTCCGCCATAACATCAAAATCAGACGATGATGTTCCGTTTGCTGCAAACGAGTAGGCGCCAAACGAGTTTATGTCACTACGCCAAGAAGTTCTTAGCATCGCTCGTGGATTATGGATCTCGTTACCATATATAGCTCTCAAGTTCCCCATTATTGCATCCAAAACCAATCTATCCGACATTCTTTCGGTAACGTCCGCGTAATCTCCAAAGGCGAATGTCATCAGTGATTTGGAAGATTGCGAGAATTTGTTGACATTGAGAAAATAATTAAATTTCCCGCGACTATCAGGAGTTACTCCAATATATTGCAACTCATCGTCCCAAAAAACTTCATCCCACATCAAGAGAAATTTGTTAACATTCCCCATTCCCATGCGAGATACCGCCTTCACCTTACTTAAAGGCAGGCCTGGAGTAAAACGAATGATATTATTCTTCAGGACCCCAAGCGGCACAGTAACGACTACGTAGCTAGCACGGTACGCCGCCCCACCCGCGACAGTGACTAAGGCTTCGGAGTCGGAATAATTCACCTCAACAACACGCGAATTATTTACAATCAAAATTCCTTTTGCCAAGAATTTTGCAATTGTGTCATAGCCATTTGTTATTATTACGTCATCACCCGAAAAATTCTCATCGTCATCAAAATACAACGATGATAGTTTTGATATATCGCCGCCAGAATTAAATTCAAGAAATGCAGAAAGCATGTACTTCCAAAGCCTATCATTAAGATATCCAGGATAATTTTTCCTAAATACATCCAAAAAACTATCATCGATATCACCCAGATCGGAAATCCGATCCAACACGTCGTTATATAAATCCTCCGCGCTGGAGATCCGGTCATCAGAATAGGCTCGCCCATCAAGATCGTAGACGACAACATTGTCGTCATCCGTCTCAAATGTCTTCGCACCTGCTCTACTTGCTAGAGTTGTGAGCGGATTGCCGTTTGGTCCGTGAATCCAACTCGCCCCTCGATCAAAAGGTACGCCGAGACTCCTGTCGGTTTGCAAACGGCCACCGACGCTGCTCTGCGACTCCAAGACCGTTACCGAGTATCCCTCGCGTACTAGTGAGTTTGCCGCAGCAAGGCCCGCGATGCCTGCGCCAATCACAATCACAGACTCCCCGCGTCGACTCGATGTTGACCTGCCGTCAACGGGTCTTGGCTTACCCACCGGTTTCTTTTCATCAGGTGCAGCAACCGCGTCACTTGAGGCGCCATTGATCGCGAACAGAATGGAGGACAACTCGGAAGGAGCAATTGCGCCCAGCGAAACGGAGCGCAAAAATTCTTTGATAAATTTCCTTTTCTGCATATCCCCCTCAACTCGCCAAATATTTTTCGCCATCAAACCAAAAGAATGGCAAATGGATTTCATTCGCTACAACAACAGGCAGACACATTAATTAATGTTGTCAATGAGCGCGAAAATTTAATTCGCTCAATCCACAGCGAAGAATCGCGATCCGACCAATGCAAATAATGCCAAGGCAATTAATTCCAAGGCCGGGCAAGGGAAATCCTTATCGGCCGTGCATTGATAACAAGGTATCAAAAAGCGAGTTCGCAGTCTGCATGACTTTTGCCGATGCTTGATAAGCTTTCTGATATTGCATCAATTTCATCGCCTCTTCATCGAGATTCACACCAGAAACCGCCTGTTGCTGCGACACCGCGCTTCTGTGCAGCACCGTCTGGGAGGTTAAGTTGCCAGCGGCTTGGTGAGCTTGAATGCCCACCTGCGTTACGAGGTTGTGCCAAGCCGCACCAACAGATACGGTACCGCCGTCAAGCAGGGAGGCGTTGCGTAGCTTGGCCAACGTGCTGGCGTTCCCACTGTCGGTGCTGTTGGCGACATTTGGCGACAGCTTGAACGTGTCGCCGTTGGCTGGCGCTCCCGTCATCATCATGTGGATGCCATTGAACGCGTACGTCGCTCCTTGCACATAGGGTGCCGAGCCGGCGTACGTGGTCGACTTGCCGTTAAATGTGACAGTCACACTTCCTGGGAAACCTGTGAGCGAGCCTCCAGCAGATGCGTTGTAGGTCAGCTTCACGGCCGCCGCGGGGAAGGCCACCACATTAATACCAACAGACGTCACAGCTCCACTACCCCTATTGTTGCCGCCGACATCTGCCACCACGGCAGATGAAGCCGCGATGGTCCTGTAGTCAGTGGTCAGCACTTTCATGGTGGCCGCCGCATTGGCTGTTGGGCGGACCAAGAACGAATCGCCGCTGTGCATCGTGCCCGACAGGTTCAACCTGATGCCGTCGACGGTGGCCGGCCAAGTCGTCACCACGGTGGCCTTTGAGCCATCTGGATAGCGTGAAACAGTATAGACACCGCCTTGATACCGGAGTTGGTAGTCATGGGCTGGTGTAGCGGTGGCATTGGTGATGCTGGCGGTAAGTGTGGCGCTGCCGCGGTTGTCGCTGCGGGGCATAACACTGGGGCCAGCGACCGAAAAGATGTCGCCGCCCATTTTTCCGTTGGCGTCCATGCCCAGCCTGCTTTGGGCGTTCACCTCGGCAGATATAGCTGCGGCCAACCGACCCACGCCGTTCTGCGCCTGAATAAGTGTTTTGCTGCGGAACTCCATCAGGCCGCCCAGGGCCCCTCCACCCAACTGCGCATCGTCAACGATGACCGTACCGGCGGGGCTCTTGTAGCCAACCGAAAGCTGAGATGGGTCGTACGGCGATGGCACCGTCGTCAACTCGAAACTCCGATTGCCTTGCACAAGTGCCTGCCCGTTTCCGACGTAGATGTTGTACTGGCCGTCGCTGGTCTCCACTGAACTCGCTTTGATCGATTGATTGAGCGTCTGCACTAGCTGGTCACGCTGGTCGCGCAGATCATTTGCGGGGGCGCCTGCAGAGCTCTCTGCCTTGACAATCTGGTCATTCAGCGAGGCGATCTGGCGCACGGCACCGTTAACAGCGCCAATCTGAGTTTGTACTTGGCTGTTGACCTGATCTGCCAGCGCGCTCGCTTGTTCGGCAATCAAGTTAAAGCGACTCTGCAAACCTGATATCGCACCTAGGAATACATGACGTGCTGTTGCATCCGATGGCTTGGAGACCAATCCGTCCGCAGCATCGAAGAAGCTTGTCAGTGCCGAACTAAGCCCACTGTTGCGGTCCGACATGAACTGACTTAGATTGCTCAGCAGGCTGTTGAGTTGGTTTGCTGAGCTAGCGGCCGCCTGACTACTCTGCACCTGCGCGGCCAGGAACTGATCGTAGATGCGCTTCACTGTGGCGACGTTCGCACCTTGCCCGAGATCGCCAACGCCACCGTAGTGTGGGGGATTCTCCGTTTGGACAACTTCTTGACGTGAATAGCCCGGCGTATTGACGTTGGCGATGTTACTGCCTATCACCTGCAGATGGATGCCAGCCGTGCGCAAGCCAGAAGCCCCGATGTTCAGAAGAGAAGAACTCATGTTTGCCTAGAAATGAATGCGCATCGTCGGAATCACGTTTCCTTATTTGAGTTGTGCTATCTTCTCAAGCATGCGGTCGGCTGTCTGCACAGCTTTGCTGTTGATCTCATACGCGCGTTGCGTTTGGATCAGCTGAATCATTTCCTCCACCACGTTCACATTGGACGTTTCAACATAGTTCTGGTGGAGCATGCCTAAACCATTGCCTCCTGGGACAGCTAGGTTTGCACCGCCCGAAGCTTCAGTCTCGGCATACAGGTTCTCTCCCAGACTACGCAAGCCGGCCGGATTGACGAAATTGGCGAGTTGAAACGCCCCCACTTGCGTTCGATTGACCATACCTGGCGTCGTAACCGTAACAACACCGTCTTTGCCAATCATCAAGCTCGTGGCATTGCGCGGCACCATCATGGCAGGCTGCACCAAATAGCCGCTTGAGGTCACGAGTTGCCCCTGCGCGCTGATCTGGAAGTTGCCGTCTCGTGTGTAGGCCAGCGTGCCGTCAGGTCTTTGCACTTGGAAGAAGCCATTGCCGTTGATGGCTACGTCCGTCGCATTGCCAGTTTTTGAAAGATTGCCTTGCGAATGCAAACGCGAGGTGGCCACAATCCGCGTGCCGGTACCGATCTGCATGCCCGAAGGCAACGCCGTTTGTTGTGACGACTGGGCCCCCGGCTCGCGCGCGTTCTGATACAGCAGGTCCTCGAACACGGCACGCGAGCGCTTGAAGCCCGTGGTATTAACGTTTGCCAGATTGTTGGAGACAACGTCTAGTTGCGTTTGTTGGGCCTCCATTCCAGTTTTTGAGATCCACAAAGAACGAATCATGCTTGGTCCTTTATAACCTACACACTACTACTCTAAGAAATATTGGTTAGCGAATACTAACCAGCGTCTGCAAAAGAGAATCCTCCGTTTTTATTGTTTGTGCGTTCGCTTGATACGAGCGCTGGGCCACAATCATGTTGACCAGCTCGACACTTAGATCCACATTCGATTGCTCTACTGCGGAAGACCTCAAAAGACCAAATGACCCCATACCCGGCGTTCCTAAGTTAGGCGACCCCGAATTTGCTGTCTCCACCCATTGATTGCCGCCAATATTCTGCAATCCCTCAGGGGCTTTAAAGTTTGCCATCGCGATTTGTCCAAACACGGCGCTTCGCCCGTTTGAGTACTGACCAGTAACAGTACCGTCGATTCCGACCGAATAGCTAGCCAAGCGCCCCGTCGCATAACCGTCTTGCTTAACCATCACGTCGTTGTAACCTCCCCCATACTGCGTTGTCCCGGCAAAATCGATGCTATTGATAGACATGCCGGGGAAAGACACCGCAATCTTGGTGGAGCCTGAGGTCAATTGCCCGTTGCTATTGAACGTTAGAGTTGTAACCGGATTGCCGCTGACAGGACTGGTGCCGTCCACCTGCGAATACACCTTCCAACCGGCACCCGTGCGGACGTAGTAGTTGGTCATCATGTGAGGTGCGCCAGTGCCGTCGTACACCTGTTCCGATACGGAATGGTTGAACGTCGCCGAGTTGGTTGGCGAGAACGGCGTAGCTCCCGGAACCGCCGCTGCCGCATTCAGATTGACACCAAATGCTGTGTTTCTTGTCGCTTGCGGTACCAGATCGTTTACGGGAATTCTGAGGTTTGTCAAAGCTGCGGTGTTCACCTTGCCGCTCGCATCTACACCGTAGCCAGTCAAATTTTGACCAGTGGCGGAGATAACGAAACCGTTCTTATCCGTCTGAAATTGGCCGTTGCGCGTATACGAAACTTGACCACTTGACGAATCAACCATGCGGTAGAAACCCATGCCATTGATTGCGATGTCGAGTGGGTTGCCGGTAACGGTAACGTTGCCCTGAGTAAACGATTGAGAAACTCTGGTCACACTTACACCCTGACCAATCTGATTGTCCGTAGCCCCCACCAAAGAGCGAGCGTATACATCACCGAATTGAACGGTCGATTTTTTGTAACCGACTGTATTTACGTTTGCAACGTTGCTACCAATGGAACTGAGGTTCTTTGATGCTGCATCGAGGCCGCTCAATCCTTGCTGAAATCCCATGACTCTCTCACTTTAGTTTGGATGATTGTTCTTCCCAACTCGGCACCAACTACCCACTAACATCTTCCGCATTCTTAAGTTTCGATGCTGCTTTTTAAGACATCGAGTTGAACACCCCAGGGGTCGCTCCGCGGTGGCCGGTATTGCTTGTGGCTTGCCTATCAAGTGGCCACAATGGGCAGCGTTCTTGAAGGGAAGGCGAAGGAATGCACGCTCGGACGGGCCGCACATCGCCAGCGATCGAATGCCTTGGCATGCTAAGGCTGCTATAGCCTCCCTTTCAATCCGGCACCCTAATGCACACCAACCGCGCTGATGATCCCGCAGGGACCACCAGCACTTCATCACGTCGTACGGTCAGCCTTTGAGAAGATTCAGAATGCTATTTGGGGCGGCATTGGCTTGTGCGAGCATTGCCGTGCCGGCTTGCTGTAGGATGTTTTGTCGGGTCATGTTCGATGTTTCAGCCGCGTAATCGGTATCGATCATGGTCGACTTTGCAGCCGCAAGCGCGGTGTTTGACGATGTCAACGTGCTGATCGTCGAGTTCAGTCCGCTTTGCTGAGCGCCAAGGTTGGCGCGTGCGGCCTTCAAGCTAACAAGGTCCGAGTCGATCTTCGACTGCGCAGCCGTAGCATTCGACGCCGAAGTAACACTTGTCCCGCTTAGCGTCCCAAAGCTCGACAAGTTGGCGTTGGAAATGGTCGCGACATCCGTTGTGGCGTTTTGCCCATACTGGAACGTGGTGGACGTCACCGTCCCGTCAAACAGCTTTGCGCCGTTGTAGTTCGCGTTCGACTGGATGTTCTTGTTGGCCGAAGCCAGCACTTGAAATTCCTTGTCAAGGTTGGCCTGATCAGTCGTCGACAGGCCACCGTTGTTGGCTTCAACGGCTAGCTGGCGCATGCGCTGCAGGTTGTTTTCAACCTGTCCCATGTACGAATCTGCCGTCTGCAAGTACGACAACGCATTGTTCGCGTTCTGAATACCCTGCGTTTGCGAGTTCAGCGTGGTGGTCAGGCTGCTGGCCACCGCGTAAGCGGCCGCGTCATCCTTGGCGCTATTCACACGCAGGCCCGTCGACAAACGCTGCAGAGAGGTTTCCAAAGCTGATCTGGATTGAGACAGTGCTTGTTGCGTCTGCAGAGATGAAACGTTGGTGTTGAGGCTAATAGGCATAGTAGATCCACCTTCTACATTAAAATTCAAAGTGACCAAGCGAAGACCCACTTCGCAGCAACATCGCATCACTTATCTTAGATGTGCCATGCACGCTAACGGTGGTGCCCGAGTAGCCTTGAGAAGATTTCTTTCATTCTCCTGATATCCAACATGTTTTTTCAAAACAATGAGAATCAAATTGACAAATGCACCAAATTTGTTCGTAATTCCTATGTAAATGAAAATATTCTCGAAAGAACAAGAGTGACATGCATACCAGCTCGCCTCTATGTGGCATGAACCCGCCTCCTCGAAATCGCCATAGATTGGTAGTCAATCTTCTTACTGTGGCTCTCTAGCGATACGAGCATTGAAATCGCCAAGCCTTGCCCATATGGCATCTACGTGCGGTAGTCAGGGGCTTTCTAGGACACGCTAGTGTCTACACGGCGGGCGCCGACGCTCTGGGGTGCCCGTAGCGCGATGGCCAAGTAAGGCCGACCTACAAACCGACTTCCTTGGCTGGCTCATCGATGGTGCGCGATGGTCCCCTCTGCATTCGGAAGCTCGAATGCCAGTGATGCAACTTGCGACGAGGCGCTCATAGCTCGCTCCTGGGCGTGTTCACGCGTGAGGATGATCATCACTGTGCACGATGAACCACAAATTCAATTAATTGGACGCCATCCAATAGACGATTTGAATAGAGAGCCCTTGCAAGTTCACCGATGAAAGGACTTCAAAAGGGGCCTGTGCTTTCCTAGCGCCCGCTATGAGGAAAAAGCATCCTCGTCTCGTGTTTCGGCCAAACAAATTGCCAAGGCAAAGTGTGCGAAATCTATGTTTGCCGTGGCAATGGAAAAGTACTTAGTTCTAAGAAATTTCAAAATTATATATAGTGCACTATCTGAACAATCAAATAAATGGGCGGGATGCCGAAGTGAGACGCGCCAGCAATCGTATTTGTTTTAAATAGATTAATTAACATTTTTAGAAATTTTCAATATGGATCGTCGTGATTTTCTGATCGCTACTGGGACGTTGCTTCTATCCGGTTGCGGCGGCGGGGAAGGTGATAGCCCCGCCAGCATAGGACCCACCCAACGTCCCGCCGATGGGCGCACGGGCCGCATTCTCGTCATTGGGGCTGGTGTAGCCGGCCTCGCTGCCGCGAAAATGCTGAAAGAGGCAGGAAACGAAGTCGTTGTTCTTGAAGCCCGTGACCGCACCGGTGGCAGACTTTTCACAAACCGGAAATGGAGTGATGCACCCGTCGATCTGGGTGCATCTTGGATTCATGGCGACGACCAGCGCAATCCAATCGCGCAGCTCGCGCGCCAGATCGGGGCCCGCTTAACGACAACCGGCGCCAGAGACGCTGTGATATTTGACAGCGACGGTACAAAGCTCGATGCAAGTGCGACAGCACAGATTGCCTCGTTGAGGGCCGCAGTTCGTGGAGCAATTTCCCAGGCACAGGCTGCCGACAATGATGCTTCCGTACGCGATTCCGCCTATAGAGGTACGAACTACGCAAATCGCTCCGTCACAGATCAGCAACGCATTGATTTCTTGTTGAACTCGTCGATTGAGCATGAGTATGGGGGGGAAACAACGAGTCTTTCCACCTTCTGGTACGACAGCGGCAAACAATTCCCCGGCAACGAGGGACTATTCCTAGACGGATATGGAGTGCTAGTGGACAACCTAGCATCGGGGCTGGACATCCGCCTAGGTCACGTAGTCAACTCCATTTCGTACAACGCCGACACAGATGTCACGGTATCGACGTCCAAGGGCGTATTCGCAGGCAGGCGCGTTGTCGTTACATTACCGCTCGGTGTATTGCAGTCCGGCGCCGTCAGTTTCTCGCCCGAACTGCCTGCGGCAAAGCAAACCGCAATCGCCAAGTTGGGCATGGGGCTACTGAACAAGTGTTATCTGCGCTTCCCGTATTCATTCTGGGACGGAGGGCTCGATTGGATCAACTACGTTCCCGATCGTACAAGGTACGGTCGTTGGACTGAGTGGGTCAGCTTCACGCGCCCAACTGGGCAGCCCATCTTGCTGGGGTTCAACGCGGCAGCTTTCGGTCGAGAAATTGAAAGTTGGAGCGATAGCGCGATTGTCGCGGACGCTATGCTGACGCTTCGCAGAATGTATGGGCGCAATATTCCCGATCCAATTGATTCAATGATCACGCGCTGGAATGTCGATCCGTATGCAAGAGGATCCTATTCTTACAACCCACTTGGCTCCACTCCGCGGATGCGCACCGACCTGGCAAGCAATGTTGGCAACCGTCTTTTTTTCGCCGGGGAAGCCACCGACAGCTCATACTTTCAGACGGTACACGGTGCGTACTTATCTGGGATGCGAGCAGCGTCGGAGATTCTTGCGCTCTAAGAAACCTATCATCTGTAGGTAGAGCGGACGAGTGCAAGGCGCTGCGGCTTGAATGGGTGGCGCCTGCGTCTTAGCCTTGAGCATGAAAGGTGGTGTGACGAAGGTTATGACGCGGTCGTGCCGGAAGGCCGAAGCACGGCCTTTCGCCTGTCGTCAACTACCGTTATCAGGCCCAAGATTGCGGCCATCGCTGATCAAAAGAATGTGGCTTGTAGTTGCCGCTCCGCCCCGTCACAGCTGCGGAATGATCTCCATGGACAGTTGTTCTAGGCGATTTTCGATCGCACTTTGAACGGCTAGACCGTCTCGGCGCATTGCTTCGCTTTGCGCCCATCCGCTGCTTGGCCGTATTGCACGGCGGTAGTGGTTCTTGTGTGAGCTCTTCACACAGGCCCCTCCCTTCCTTTTGATTGTTTTACCGACACTGACCCTACACCGGAATTAGTACCGTCCAGAAGTGGAGATTTCCGGCGTCTGCCCGCGCCAAGTTCTAGGACGTTGTTGTTTGTTGGGTTCGGGTCGTACTCGTAGATTTCAAGGTAGCCATAGCCAGTCTTGTAGACAAACGTATCCCGTTTGTGTCGGTCCAAATTTCTAAGTTGGAGAAGCCGGCGTCCGACGCATCAATTATTCCATCGTGATTTGTATCCAACGCCGCTAAGGCAGAAAAACCATCTGTGCTCGCGTTTCCAAATAGCGCAGTGATGTTGTCAATTGTACCGCTGGCCCCCGGATTATCGACCAGAATCCCGGTTTGTGAGCCCACCCAACCGGTGTGAACCGCGAAGCCAGTGTTGTATAAATCGAAGTGTGCGTTTGATTGAGCCAATGGAATCAACTGCACCCCGTTTCCTGATAGATCTATAACCAATGGATCCACAAGGCTGCGGTTGAAGGCTGCCGCGACCGCCGCTGCATATGCAGCATCACATCTGCTCCCGACGAATGGGAACGGATTGCGAGGGCTAGGGATAAATGCGCCTCTCAGTATGTTGCTCGATGCAGGTGTCCAATATTTGCCGAGGACTCCATCGTTTAGAGGTGTGTCTATACCTGCTGCTGTAAGGGCAGTGTTTGCAATGGAATTTGAATTTTGCGTAAGTGGAGAATAAGGAAGATTCTCTGTTGCGAGCTCATTTTCCGCTGAAACTATTTGATTCCATTTGGTACTTAAGTCAGCACCGGATGCAACGACTTGGGATGGGTTGGGGTTGGCGGTGCTGCCCAGAAGTCTTGAAACATCCGCTGGATCAAAACTCGATAATGCTCCTGTGTTTGTGATTAGTGTTCCGTATGGCGATTGTCCATTCGTCATTGCGGCCCCGGACGCATTCGAGATGTTATCTAAATCTCCAGTTCCTGGCGCGGGTTGCGATGAAGGGGCCGCTGTCGCCATGAACTGATCGCCGTCGGAGTTCGTGTAAAGTAATGTCTCGTGATAGTAAGTGACGCCGTGAAAAACGCCGAGCGGCTCATATACAATCGATATCGTCTCGTTGGCCATTTTTCCCTCTCAGACGAAAGAGATGGTGATTTTTGCAGATATTTCTGCGATGCCGCTTGTGTAGTCACCGTGATTCTTTGGGGTCAAAAATACATAAACATCTGTTTTTTTTGGGAAGCTAGATTCCAACGGTGATATGGCCGCCACAACTGAATATCTGTCAGGGCGGTTTCCTACTGGATTTGGTCCTGGTCTCGGGCTAACTGTGAAGCCGGCATTTTTAAGTATTTCTTCTGCGGCATCAAAAGATGAGCCGATTGGTATATATTTTTCGATCAACGCAGATATGTCTGATTTATTGTTATGGGTGGATATTTTTCTTTCTTTTATTTTTTTATATTCAGCGTCAATTTCTTTCCGTAATTCGTGTCCGATGTGAGAATAGTCATTTTGCATGTGAGCATCCCCGGATCGGGTAACGGTTTGGCTATGCGATATTGACGGAGTGCTTGCGGCAACGATAAGAATTACTATTGCATTTGATATGCGTCGGAAAGTGTTTTTAATCATAATCCACGCCCTCATTTTTTGATAAGAAGAAATGTATGTTGAGGCGCATCAACTGACAGTCGGTCGCGCGGTGCAGAAGCAACTGCGCGGGAATGTGCTTGTTGAAATTAAGCAAGGCGACCTTTTATTTGCTCTTTTTCGATGAGGCCTCCTCCCAAGTGCGTACCGTGCTCTCGGTCTCTATAGCATTTTTCGCAAATGCTTTGGTATAGGCAGCGGTAGCGTGCGTCACTATCAGACTAAAGCACTAATGTGCCCGCGAATTTGGAGGACAAGAGTGGCGCACATTGAGAGGCTCAATTTTTTGTGGTCGTCGTACGGCAGCTCTCCAGCTTGAGTGTCGTATCTCTAATATCAGAATTAAAAAAGATTAATATCTTTTGCTGTATGCAGACTCGGTGACCGGCGCGGTCTAGGTTTGTCTGCACTCCCCTGTTCTTGCAAGGCCCGGGTAGTTCAGGGCGAGACTAGGCGTTGAGCGCAATCACCATGCTGCAGTGCAGCTTCCCCTTGGGGAGAAGGGGGCAGAGATGGCTATGCCGCTACTTATGACCCAGTGCACTGCATTTATGCGCAGTGGCGGTGGCCAAGAGCCTTCGGTGAGCGAGTTCGAGCCGGATGTAGCCGTAACCGTGGTGGTTCTTCCGCGAGTAGCGTTGTGTGCAAGGTAGACGCGGCGCTAGCGGTCCAAGTGGCTGCGCGAATCAAGATCAGCGCGAGCAGTCTGATCTGTTCTTTGGGGCGCTACGGCGAGTACGGCCAGCCCCATGTTGAGATGAAAAATTCGCAGTGGCTGTGAGCCGCAGCAAAGAGTGGTTGCCTGCTCAGCAAGCAGAAATGTCGCTGGCCGATCGAGCATTGCTGCCGGCGCTGGCCGTCACGCTGCCTCAACCCCCAGCGTTCAACGTCAGCATCGCGAACGCGTAGCGCGGCGGCCCACCGGTAGGCGACTCCCAAGTGCGCCAAATGCCTGCGATACCGAACTCGCTTTCGCCCTTAATCCAGATTTTGTGCCGTACGTTGTGGCCCGTTTCATAGCACGGCTCATAGACGGCGTCGACCGGCACGATGCAGAGATTGCAGGCCCGCCAATACTTCCCAAACATGCGATTGGTGCCGACTGTTTCCGCACGCGCATTCATGGGGTTGGGCATGCCTGCCGGAGCGTACTCGGCAGGTGCAAATCCGAAGTTTGCTACGATGCAGTCCTGAGTGTCGTCCTTGTTGATGAGGATGAGCGGCGAGTCATAGTCGGGGAATGTCTCGGGTGGGTACCCGCTTGGATTGGCAAGAATCGCGACCGCTTCCTGATTAAATAGCCTGTCAGGCGGGGGAGCACGTGGAGGCCGCTGTAAGCAGCGGCTTCTGCGTTGCCGTTTCGGTCGGATCACCAGCCAAGAATCTGCCGAGCCCGCTTCATTACCCAATCTTGCTCCGCCGGTGAGAAGTCCCACTCGCCTTGTTGCACCTTCAGCGCGAATCCCTTACGTGCGCGGGTTAGGCACCCCTCCTGAGTCAATGACGGATTTTCAGCAATCTTGCGCGCGCAGTAGCTGACGAACTGTTGTGCCAGGTCTTCACAGCATTCGTACCGCTCCAGCCACTCTTCTTCCGTGAGCCCGGTGATATAACGGCCGTTGATCTGCCGTACCAAGAGCTTGGGCTGCGCACCCGGCACGGAGCCCAATGGCGGTTGGCGCGGGAAGTCGGTCGGTACCGTTCGATTCGCCATGTCTCCTCCTATGACGAGCGGCTTTTTCGTCACTGCACCCGGGTCATTTAGCGAATAACGCTAGTTTTGCTGTACAGCAAAACTAGCTGGTGGAGCAAAAGTGCTCCTCTTGGCGCATTTCCTTCCTTGTGGCGTGGTCCGCGTACCGCCGTTGCTGTTGTGTTGTCCGAAACTTGTACGCGTTTTCAGGGTGCAGGCATCCCACCAAGTGGGCCTCTGCGCTCACGGTCCTTTTGCACAGGTATCGGCCACCCATGCTCAAACCGCATTCGTTCGTGGCGTGTATTTATACATACTATAACTTTCTGCGCTGAACGCTTCTACACAAGTTTCCCTTGAAACAAGCGTCTGACGGGCTATAACAGGAGTGTTGTTGGAGTGTAAAAATACATACCAATTGCTCCATCTGAAACGTCAGCTCAGAAGCCATCCATACCGGCTCCACGTACTTCATCCGTTGGAAGGAGTCATTGCCGGTACCTCACACCTTCAATCGACTGCATGCGACAAGCCGTTCGCACCGGTCGTTTCTCGAGCACTCCAGTTCGCCCCCTTCCAGCGCAAGGAGGGCTCCGGCGGCGCCGTGACAGAGCACTCGGCTGGCGTGGCTTGGGCCATTTCTTCGCCGAAAATACTATCGGCTGCTTCTGCTTAATAAAAATATTTTTTCTGAAGAAACTGCCGTAGCGAGCATGTAGTTAGTGCCCGCTTTCGTTGTGTTGATTGCCGTACCGGAGAAGAGATGAAATTGGCTACCATTTCACGTGGGGGCTAGAAACGTTGGGGAGATCGCGTAATGTGATCTTCCGGAGGCACTGGCCCGTCACGAACGTGATGCCACACCCCTCAGGGGCATCAATGGTGTTCTTGAAACCAAGTTGATTAGCTGAACGCGACTCGTGGAGTTAGCGCGCGGGAAGGAGCGGTAATGAGTTAAGTCAGAAGCCCCACGGCAGCTGCGGAGAAATAGCCGGAGAGTGCGGCGGCAGCTTTAAGTCAAACCAATCCCGAAATTAATCGGGAAGGGCGAGATTTTACCTGTGAATTTTCTCCGGGCTCGGCATTGGACCAGCGTTTATGGAAGCGCTGGATGGGTTCGTTCGTCCTCAAAAAGACGGGCCGGCTAGCGAGCGTTGAACTGGCGGACAAGCCTCGTATCGGCTTGCCCAGAAAGATAGTCAATTGTAGTTCAGATCATGCAAACCATTGAGCTCGATTTCACCGCAACGAGTCACGTGTCACGGCTTGACGCTGCATTCCGTATCCGGGGAACGCTGGAGTGGCAGCTTCGAGAGGAGTTCCTGAAAGGCGTCCAGCACGCATTTTCCCGCAGGCCCGATCTTGCCGCACGGCTGCATGGCGGCCGCATCGTTCGTTTGGGGAAACGTGGTGGGTCCCGTTCGTCCCTCTTTCCCAGCAAGAAGAACGCGGCAGCCTCCCATGTGGCGGTGTACATGCCGGTCGAGAGCCGACTAGAGCAGGCCTATGCGCTCTGCCTTGAGCGCCATCCGAGCGTCGTCGCGTACCGCACCCAAGCGATCTCAATTGAAATCCCGGGGGGACGAGCGCATTGGCCAGATTTTCTGATCCTCGATGATCGAGGTCGGATCTTTGTCCGGGAGGTGAAGCACAGCAAGAACTTCCTCACGGACGACTATCGCAGCAAGGTCGAGTGGGTTGACACATTCCTGTCCCGCGTCGGCGTTGACTACGCCCTCGTCGATCGCGACGAGTTGCCATCAGATCTCGCGCTACAGCACTTCAAGTCCATCCACCACAGCTACGCACGCATCCCCTCCAAGTTCGAGATCGAGCATGCGCTTGCAGCGATTCCTTCGCTGCTGCCATGCCCCTATCAGACGCTGGTCGAAGCACTCGGTGATGTCGCCAAACATCTGCTCTTCGTCGGCGTACTCAAGATCGATTGGGAGAAACCTTTCGATATGGGAGCAACGGTATGGAAATGACCACCTTCGGCAGAGCTGCCGGTAGCCGTGCAGACATTCAAGCGCGTGGGTGGAGCCGTCACCGTCCGGGCTCCAGTCATCGAGACGATTTGTCAACGCCATGCAGGACGGCGCGATGGAGCGTGGCCGCATTTGCGGTGCGCTAACCAAGTGATGCCATGAGCGAGATTGTCCAACATCAGCAGGAGTACACGCCCGAGTTCGTTGCTCGGGTTGGCGTGCGCTTCTGCTACCGCGGCAGTGAATTTGAAATCGCGCACGTCGCGTACGGAGACGTGCGCTACAACGCGGTCGCGGGTGGCACGAGCCGAAGGATCCCCTTGGTTCGCCTTCAGGAGGAGATCCGCAGCGGCGCGATCGTTGTCACCAGCGAGTCCAAAGCAATTCAGGAGTCGCCGTACCTGAACCTCTCCTCCCCGGAGCTGCAGCGCCGTTTTCGGCAACTGCGGTACGCGCAGGGGGCGGTTGCTGAACTGGCCAAGCCCACCGGGCGCGCCTTCCTTTCCGAGTGGATTGCATCGTACGCCGCGCGCATCGGAGACCCGAATGTACCGGGAGCGAGTTCCGTTGCGCGGTGGGTCAAGGTTCTGCGCGATTTCGGGGAAGAGTACTTCCTGGCGCGACCACCGCCGAAGGGGAACTACACGCTTCGATTCGATGTGGGGGTCGAAGCTGGCATTCAGGAGGGAATCGCGGACTTTATGCGAGCGGAAAGACGTTCTTCGAAGAACGTC
>Ga0075447_10000368_pt1 | contig 22653 bp, 20 predicted proteins | sample CoawatmetaG10DNA_FD_72352 | JGI IMG/M metagenome (GOLD analysis project Ga0075447, IMG submission 72352) | Marine microbial communities from the West Antarctic Peninsula - Coastal water metaG104-DNA | ecosystem: Environmental > Aquatic > Marine > Coastal | place: Atlantic Ocean: West Antarctic...
TTTCCTCTTCAAGACAGAACTAACAGATGTATTAAACCATTGTTTATCCCTGTGAGTTTTGATTCCCCACTCGTTTAGTTTCTTACTAATCCTTCTATAACCCATCCCCTCTTCTTTCATGAATTGGATAAGACAATAAATCACTTGTTGACGGATACTGTATCCTTTATCGTATATTAAGGAATTGGATTGAAATTGTATGGAAAATTCTACAAATGGAGTTGTACTGGTAAATAGGGTACAATACAAATTCATTCCGTAACAGTGGAATGATTTTGTTCGTACAAGTTTACCCATTCTAATACTCTGCCTAGAGTTCAATATTGAGATAGAGTCTAACAATCTCATGTATAACCCAAATAAAGCGAAAGGAGTAAATTCTGATAATTAGTGTCAAGTATAAAAGCTACGGGATGATAAAACATGTCAACTCACTAATGATTAGTCGAAGCTCAATTGATTTATCATTTGTTTAGTTTTAATAGCTAATAGAAATTATATCAATGTAATAGCAGCATTTTGTTTTGTCTGGTATAACGTTGGCTTAACAAATAATACATTTTAATAAATGATTAAAAAATGCCTTTTTCCTGCAGCAGGTTATGGAACTCGTTTTCTACCTGTTACCAAAGCAGTTCCTAAAGAGATGCTGCCAATATTAACTAAACCTTTATTACAATACGGTGTAGAGGAAGCATTGTCTGCAGGCATAACTAATATGGCAATTATTACAGGAAGAGGTAAAAGGGCAATTGAGGATCACTTTGACAATGCGTTTGAAATTGAAATGCAATTAAAAGGTACTACAAAAGAACACTTCCTAGAGGAAATTAACAAGATCATAACGTATACGACCTTTACGTATGTTCGTCAGAAAAGAATGCTTGGTCTAGGTCATGCAATACTTTCAGGCGAACCTCTTATTGGAGATGAAGCTTTTGCTGTTGTTTTAGCGGATGATCTGTGTGATTATGATGGGGAAGGAGTTATTTCTCAATTGATTGAAATATATAATGAATACAAATGCTCTGTTGTGGCAATTGAGGAAGTTCCAATCGAACAAACAAGCAAATATGGGATCATTTCTGGTAACCCGATTGATGAAACGAAAAATGTTTTTCGAGTAACTAATATGATAGAAAAACCTAAACCAAAAGATGCGCCAACCAACATGGCAATTATAGGTCGTTATATTCTAACGCCAGATATTTTTGATATTCTTCGAAATACTAAGAAGAACAAGAATGGCGAAATTCAAATTACAGATGCACTTTTAACACAGGCCAAACAAGGTAAAGTTATCGCCTATAAGTTTAAAGGGAAGCGCTTTGATTGTGGCGCAATTAAGGGTTACGTAGAAGCTACAAATTACCTTGCTAAAAAACAAGGCATTATTTAGAACTTAAGTAAAAGCACTTTAGTCCAAAAGTGACTTCTATTTTGTAAGACAATATGATCATAAGCATTTTTTTTTATTTGCCTAACAGTATTACTCATGATCCACTTAATAATCATCATACAAAATATCATTAATCTTAGATTCTGGCTTAAAGCCTGGCACAGCTTTAATAAGTAACTGCCTTATTAATTTTTGATCACACCTATTAATAGCATTTTCCAAATCATCTATAATTAGCTTCAGATCGTCCCAGGCTATCATTTCCTCCTCTGCACGCATGATCATTGAATTTTCAGTCTTGAAAACATTATCTCCTATTAATAACTCTTCATAAAGCTTCTCACCTGGTCTCAGCCCAGTGAATTCAATCTCAATATTACCATTTGTTTGAGTTTCATCTTTAACCCTTAAACCACTCAAACTAATCATTTTTTTAGCAAGGTCTACAATGCGCACTGGTTCACCCATATCAAGCACATAAACATCCCCACCCTTTGCCATTGATCCTGCTTGAATAACCAGTTGAACAGCCTCTGGTATACTCATAAAATAGCGTGTAATATTAATATCCGTAACTGTAACTGGACCTCCATTTTTGATTTGTTCTTTGAAAAGTGGTATTACTGATCCACTAGAATTTAGTACATTACCGAATCGCACCATGCTAAAGCATGTACCTAGTGGTTTTATTAAGTCCTTTTCATTGCTGCTATGTGAATTTTGCTCTTCTAAAATTCGATTTTGTTGAGTTAAAGCTTGTAAAATAATTTCAGCAAAGCGTTTTGTAGCACCCATAGTATTCGTTGGACGTACTGCTTTGTCCGTTGAAATCAATACAAAATTCTCTACCTCATTATCATTTGCAATCTGAGCACAATTAAGAGTGCCAAAGATATTATTACTTACCCCTTCAGTATTATTAAACTCAACCATCGGGACATGCTTATAAGCAGCAGCATGGTATATTGTATGAATATTAAATTTATTCATTATATGATTTAAGCGATTTCGATCCTTAACTGAACCCAACATTGGTAATATCTTAATATCGCTCATACCAAAACCTAAAAGCTCATTATTTATTGTATAAAGATGGTACTCACTTCGTTCAAAAAGTATTAATACTTTAGGCTTCAAAAATAATATCTGTCGACAAAGCTCAGAACCAATTGAGCCTCCAGCACCAGTCACCATTACTACTTTATTGGTGATATTTAAACTCAATAACTCCTTATTAGGAGCTACAGAATCACGGCCTAGAATATCTTTAACACTCACGTCCCTGAGGTCAGCAATTTTTACCTTCCCCTGCGCCAACTCTGACACGCCCGGCAATGAGCGAAAAAGTACTGAATAAGGCTCCAGAAAACTGATAATTTCATTTCGTTGGATACGAGACAAAGATGGAATTGCCAGCAATACTTCTTTTACATTTTCTTTCTCAATCAAACTTTCTAAATTATTTCTTGAAATAATGCCAATACCATCTATAGATTGACGATGCATTTCACTATTATCATCAATAAATGCCACTGGGTTATATTCAATAGACTGTCTTAATGCAGTTGATAATTGCCTTCCCGCTGCACCAGCTCCATAAATTACCACGTTACTGCAATTTATATTATTACTTTTATTTTCAATACTTGTGAGAAGCCATCGCCCAACCATCCGGAAACCACCTATTGCTGATATTGTCAAAAGCCAATTAATTAATATAACTGAACGCGGTATAACCTCAATCGCAGCCATAATTCCAATCAAACTCCACAAAAGAGCATATAAAGTTGTCGCTTGAATAACAGCCCATAAGGCTTTAAAGCCAATATAACGTATAATTGCTCTATATAATCCAAAGCGCATAAATATCGGAATACCAAGAATAGGTGCACCAAATATTAACCAAATCATATTACTATCTGGAAAATACCAGTATCCAAGTCGAATCGAAAATGATAAAAATAGCACTGAAACTACAAGGATAGAATCAATAAATAGCAAAACGAATTGTTTGCGAAACCGAGATAAATTTATAATTTTATTTAACATTTATATCCATCTGGATTTTGTGATTGCCAGCGCCATGTGTCCTCACACATTTGATTAAGTTCAAGCTCAGCGCTCCAGCCAAGTTTTTTGAATGCATATGAAGGGTCAGCATAACAAGTTGCAATATCTCCATGCCTTTTATCGACAATTTGGTAAGGAATATTTTTACCTGAAGCCTTCTCAAAAGCCTTAACCATATCAAGAACAGAGTAACCATTTCCTGTACATAAATTAACTGTTAATACTTCTGGTTTATTTTTTATTAATGCCTGTAATGCTTTAATGTGTCCTTTGGCTAAATCTACAACATGAATATAATCACGGACGCCAGTTCCGTCTGGTGTATCGTAATCGCCCCCAAATACACTCAGTTTTTCAAGCTTACCAGCAGCAACTTTTGATATAAATGGGATTAGATTACTAGGAATATCATTTGGATCTTCGCCTATTAATCCACTCTTATGAGCACCTACAGGATTGAAATACCTTAGTAATGCAATATACCAACTATCATCTGAAATAAAAATATCTCGTAAAAAATCCTCTACTACTAACTTAGTTCGTCCATATGGATTAGTAACTGAGAGAGGAAAATTCTCCTTAATTGGTAAATTATGTGGATCACCATAGACGGTAGCAGATGAGCTAAATACAATCTTCTTGCAATTAAATGCACGCATAACTTCAACTAAAATAATCGTACCACAAACATTTGTATTATAGTACTCAACAGGCTTCTCTATTGACTCTCCTAACGACTTGAGTCCTGCAAAATGGATTACAGCTTCAATTGAATGTTGCTCAAATACTTGATTAAGTCCAAATTTATCACGAATATCTAGATTATGGAAAGGAATTTTGCAATTCATTAGTCCCTCTACCCGTTTTAAAGATTCTAATGAAGAGTTACAAAGATTATCAACTACAACAATTTTATGGCCTGATTTTATCAGTTCAATGCAAGTGTGCGATCCTATATAACCGGCACCTCCTGTTACCAATATTTTCATTATTTTGCAGCTAGATTCATAACAAATTTAATTGCATCACAAGTTTTTTTAATCTCACCTTCAGTTAAAGTTGGATGGACCAAAAACATTAATGAGGTTTCCCCCAATTCTTTTGCATTGACCAATCTTTCTTTGGGCCTAAATCCACTTCCATCAAAAGCCTTCTCTAGATAAACCTCAGAACAAGACCCTGAATAACAAGGTACACCCAATTCATTTATCTCTTTCATAATCTTATCACGGTTCCAGTCGACTTTTAGTTTTTCCATCTCAACAAATAAATAACACTTATAAGCGGCATGTTCAATAAAATGAGGAATAACCGGCACACGTAAGCCTTTAGACTGAATAGCAGTATTACATATTTTATTTACATTAGCAATACGTTTAGAATGCCAATCTGGCATTCTTTTTAGCTGTATTCTGCCAATTACAGCCTGCATTTCAGTCATACGCCAATTAGTTCCAAATGATTCATGAAGCCATCTAAACCCACCAGAATGTTTCTTTTCATAAACAGCTTCATAGCTCTTACCATGGTCTTTATAAGCCCATATTTTGCTCCATAAAGACTTATCGTTAGTTGTAACCATTCCACCTTCACCACCAGTGGTCATTATTTTGTCCTGACAAAAACTCCAACAACCAATATGCCCAATTGAGCCAACTGAATAACCTTTGTACTTTGCTCCATGAGCTTGAGCACAATCTTCAATTACAAATAAGTTTAAATTTTGAGCTAAAACCATTATTTTATCCATTTCGCATGGCCAGCCTGCTAAATGCACACAAATAATTGCTTTAGTTTTACTTGTAATTTTAGATTTAATAGACTCTACTGTAATATTCTGAGAGGCTAAATCAACATCAGCAAAAATAGGTTTTGCACCAGAATTTACTATAGATGAAACTGAGGCAATAAAGGTACGTGATGTTACTATTACTTCATCACCAATTTGAATATTCAAAGCTTTTAATGCAGCATCTAAAGCGAATGTTCCATTTCCAAGAGCTACAGAATATTTAGAATTTGACCAAAGAGCAAATTCTTTTTCAAATTTATGGCATTCATTTCCAGTCCAATAATTAACTTTATTAGATAATAAAACATTATGAACTGCATTTGCCTCTTCTTCAGAAAATAATGGCCAGGATGTAAAATTAGTATTTAACATTTGTAAATATCACTAAGATTGTTTATAAAAAAATCAGGTAAATATTCTTTATTAATTTTAACTATATCTTGTGAGTGAATATTTTTTTGATTACCTTTTAGACATATAGATGTCCAATTAAGGGCATTAGGAGAGATAAAATCTTTAGATGGATTATCTGCAACATAACAGAAATGGCTACAATCACTGTACTCATTCATTATGGCAACGAACCTCTTATTTTCTGGCTTGATTGAATCCCACTCTTCAGATATAAATGCAGGGATCTTTAATAAACCCAATGATTCTAGTTTTAATCTTTGACTTATAGAACGCCCATCTGACAGAATAACAACATTTTTAAAATTATTTAATGCTGATTTAACAAAATTTCTAGTCTCTAGTGTTAATGAAATATTCGGCTTATGATAGCGATACATCATAAGAAGTGATTCTTTTACAGAAACTGGCATCTTCAAAATCTCAACCGCTTTTAAAAATATATTATCTACACCTTGATCTCTGAGATCTAGTAATTTTCCTGAAAAGTCTACACTGTACAAATTCAGTATTTGATCTTCTACATATTTTAAACCAGAAGTTTGATAGTCAAACTCTTTATATAAAGTGTCATCCAAATCTAAAACAAGGCAAGTATTTTCAGGATTTATAATCATGAATAAGAATCTTTGAATCATATCTTAACATCAAAAGCTCATCCTCCCAATCATCAATAAATTCAATGCTTTCTTCTAAAAGATACTCTTGAATTAACATCTTTGGAAAATTAGCACCTGCAGCATAAGATAAAGGATATCCTCCACCAAACCTAGGGTTTATTTCAATTGCTTTAAATGATTCCTCTTTAAAATTTACGAATAATTGTAATGTAATACATCCCCTGGCCCCTTTCATATTAAAGAGCCTTGCTTTTAAATAATCATAAACAATACCTTTAGATGTCAATCCCTTGCTTATCTCTCCAGCTCTAGTTTCAATTCTTAATCTAGGCACTAGTAACTTTAAGCTGCCATATTTATCATAATAAACATCAACTGTATATTCATCATAACTTTTTGGTATTAACTCCATGAAAATATTTTTAGAATTTTCCAATATATCTTTGGTTAGCATAGACTCATCATATAAAGCAAAAGCACCTTTACTACTATTTCCATCATATGGCTTAACAAAGCAAGGGAAACTTAAAGATTTTAAATTATAAATAGATGGCGTTTGAATATCAATCTGATTAAATAAATTAGAAGTATAATTTTTATTATTACATGCTTGAATTAGAAGGCTATCAGATATTACTATATTTATCTCAAGATTTAGAAACTCTTCCCGATATTTTGACAAAATCAATAACTCTGTATCAATAGTGGGAATAATCATTTTGATAGAATTATCAGTACATATCTGCTTCAAAAAACCTATGTATTCCTTACTTGTAACTTTAGGAGCTCGAAAATAAAGATCTGCAACCTGACAAGCTGGCGATAGTTCTGGATTAAGATCAGTACAATAGATTTTTATTTTTCTACTTATCTTTCTACTTTCTATTTTAAAAGAATCAACTAATTCAACCCTTCTTCCAGCTGAAGTTATAAGTATATTGCTCATTATTTTGAACCCTTAAATACTGGCATAGTATCGTCATCTTTCGCAGAAATTCCATCTCGTGAGATTACTTTTTTTAATGTTAGAAATAATATCTTTAAATCTAACAAGATTGATTGATTATCCACATACCACACATCTAAATCAAACTTATCATTCCAGCTAATTGAATTTCGCCCATTAATCTGCGCCCATCCTGTAATTCCTGGCTTAACTTCATGCCGCCTAGATTGTTTTTCTGAATATAAAGGGAGGTATTCTTCTAACAATGGTCGTGGCCCCACTAAACTCATTTCACCCCTCAGGACATTCCATAAACTAGGCAGCTCATCTAGACTTGTTGAACGTAAAAATCGTCCAAATGTAGTTAATCTAAAACTATCAGCCATTAGAATACCTTTTGTGTCTTTCTTAGTCGTCATGGTTCTGAATTTAATAATTTTAAAAATGCAACTGTTTAAGCCAGGACGTGATTGCCTAAAAAGTATTGGTGAACCCATCTTTAGTTTTACTATCAAAGCAATTAATATGTATATCAATAATAAAATTGGTGCAAATAATATTATAAAAAATACATCAAATATTCTCTTCATTTTTTAAACCTTTGACCTTTTAAATAATATATCTAATAATCTTTTTATATAGTAATAAGGAGCCAATATTTTTTTTGAATAGCCATATTGTGATTTCATATCAACAGAAGGTGGAAAAATTCCAGAGAAAAAATCACTCCAAGTATCGAACAAGAGAGATACAAAAATAATATAACCAACTTTACTCCATTTGTGCTCATCAGGTTCAAAAATACCAACTCTTTCCAACCAAAAGTTCATTATTTTAATTTTAAAAAAATTTGGTTTAATATTCTCTAAAATATCGTTAGGTACTGGTGAACCTAGTAAAACTTTTGCCATTGATAATGATATGTATACAGCTGTCTTTGTGTTCAATTCTAATACCATTCTTTCAAAAACTAGCCAATCAATACTTTGTGTTGAAATTATGCGATCAACATCTGTATGCAACCTAAACCCAGGTGCTCGGACAAACGAATGCTTTGCGGTATGAAGAGCAACTTGTAACAGATTATCTTCTGGAGAGAGAAGTCGTACATTTGATCCCTGAATAGAAATAGATCTATCTACTAGCTCATCTGTTTTTGGCTCTTGTTTAGGTTGAATCCACCGGCCAGCAATTGGCCTCCATTGAAGCTCAAACCACAAATGCTCTCCATTATTAAGTTTTACTGAATATTCAGCTCCGCCACTATGCTCTGCTTTATCGATATTATCTTCTTCTAGTTCACTTCGAAATTTAAGTTTATAACCATTCTTAATAAGAATTTGATGCGCCTCCCTAAATTGTCTTTTACTAACAAGGACATCAACATCGCCCATTGGGCATGCTCCAAAATAAGGGTACATTCCCAGAGTAATTCCACTATTCTTCAGTGCTAGCAGAGTGATATTATTATTAGTTAGAATATCTGCGGCATTATTTAGCTCAGCCATATAAGAAGCAATCTTACTCTCTATTATTTTATATTCCCTATGCCAATAATCTGGGAGCTTACTTTTATCAATACAAATACTGAGGGCATGAGCAACAATTGAAGTCACACCATTTCGTTGGGCTGATTTATAAACGATATTATCCCCAAGTTCAAAATACAACTCTCTTATTTTATTATTTTCTAGAAAATCACAATGCCTTAAACAAAGACAAAGTAAGTTTTCAACCTTACTAACTTTAAAATTCATATTTAATTTATTATTGACAGTAATTCATGATTGAATTTATCTGTACAAATTTTACGCGAATAATTAGCTGTTGCTGATTGTCGAGAGCACTCTTTAAACTCTTGCAGTTTTTTTTGATCAACAGATAAACTCTTAATAGCAATTGCCAATTCTTTTGGATTATTTGGCTCAATAGTTATCCCACAATTAGATTTTCTAATAATTTCAAATACATCATTTTTCCCTCTAGAGATGCCAATAATTGCTGCACCTGATGACATATAATAAAACATCTTACTAGGAATCATAAGGCCCTCAGCACCTTTATCCAAGGTCACTAATGCAATATCAGCTAAAGACATGGTATAAGGTAATTTTTCTTCAGGTTGAAATGGTAGCACTTTAAGATTAGATAAATTATTATCCTTTTGAAAATCGACTGCATCTTGCCATTTTTCACCTGCTCCAATTAACAAAAATTCGATATTTTTCTCATCTTTTAAAATTCTTGAAGCCTTGAGGATACTATCAATATCATGACTAATACCCATATTTCCAGAATATAAGATTGTAATTTTACCGATCTTACTGTATTCCCTAAATAATGGATTGTCAATCTTTTTAATGGGTTTTATTTTATTAGTATCGGCCCATGGGGAAATAACCCCAATGAAACCTAACTTAGTATTTTTAACATTGAATTGTCTAGATAAATTTTCCGCCATGACATTTCCCAATGTATAAACAGCAATAGACCTATCCCATATTTTACGGTTCATTAGTCTCCAAATCTTAGTAATAATTGAGTTTTCATTCAATACACCAAAGTTAATTAAAACATCTGGATGAATGTCATATACTAATACTACATACTGTGAACTCTTAAAAAGATTAGCAAGTAACGCAAAAAACCCTAAAAAAGGAGGATTAGATACAAGAAAAATCAATGTATTTTTGTCAGCTCTTAGCATATACCAGAATGCAACCATAGAGTACCTAATCCATGATGTTATTCTAGTTATCTTTGATTTTCTATTATAAGTTGGCGCCTTAGAAATAATAAGTTTACCACAAGAACTCCCTACCTCTAGAGTGTCTGAATGTCCAGTTAAAAGCATGCTATTACTTGACATCTTTATTGCCAAATCTTCTGCCAGCTCCCTATATAATGGCCCAGCCATTTGATTTAAAAAAAGAATTTTAGTTATATCTGACATAAAAACCTAGGTTAATATCTTTTACTTCATAATTATCTAAATGAATAATAACGCCGCAAAAAGAATAACTTATCATAATGAAATGCTTAATCTTATTCATAAGTCGACCAGTCCACTCCTTCAATTTCTCTAATCCAAATATCTAACCCTTCATCTTTATTAATCATATTTGGAATCTGAAGCTCAGATAATCTTACAATTAAATCCTCTATTAAAAAAACACTTAACTCTAATTTAGTTAACTTAGCTTGAATGTTGTTAGTACACCATCTCCAGGATGTGTTTGATTCGTCCAGTGCCCTCCTAAGCCTTTTAGATAGACCCTTAGGAGCCCTAGACTGAGTTTCAAAAACTAAAGCATCATAATACAGTGAACGCTTATCAGAATACTCCCAATCAATTAGATACAAATGCTCTTCAATCTTATCAACTAAAATATTAGCAGGTTGAAAATCACCATGCGATTGAACTAATTCAATATCATAATCTTTAAATTTACTCAAATTAGCTATTAGTAATATTAGGATGCCTTCTATTCTTTTTTTATTATCTTGAGTATATGGGCAAGGCAGTGTTTTTATTAGACTAATACATGAATCATATAATGACTCAAGATAATTACCAAGATTAACTCTTACTAAAGTCTTTTTGTATAATCTTGATAAGAATAATTGAGCATTTAACAAAGCTTTATCCTTAATGACTTGAAAATTAATCCTGTTTAGTGGTAATGCATTCACTTGCTCTTCCTCATACCATAAACCTTCTGAATCAAAATTTAACAACTTAGGTATAGGTAAAAAATTATATTTATTTCTTAAATGAATCTCATTCTTAATAAATTTAGAATTAAACCCTTCTTTTAAAATAACTCTGCAACTTGATGCCTCAAGATCGATGATACGTATCGAATGATTACCTGGAATAATACATAGTCCACTTAGATCAAAATTAGATGGCTCTATCTCTATTATTGCTTTTATAAATAGCCATTCAAAATAACTACATATTGCAATATTTATATAAACTTTCTGTAAAAAATGTCTTAATATGTTTTGATGATAAGCGTACTCAGACGAAATAGATTTAAGTTTTCTTCTATTTATATTTTTAGAATAAATAACATTCAACTTATGATTCACTAATAGATAAGTATTACTTTTAGAATTATTCCTCCAATTAACAAAAGCTATAACCTCAAATACATCTGACAAATACTTAGTAAAACTTTGTTCAAATATGCGAGGAAAGTCTTCACGCTTAAGCAATAAATCAAGACGCATTTGAGTAATTAAGCAAGGAAAAAACTTTATCTTGTATTATAGAGGCACTAGACTTTATAGAATTAAGGCCATCAATTTTTACCCAATTTTGACCATTAAACATTTTTGATGCATTATATATTTCTAACCGCTGCTCTAATATCTCTTTAGAGTCAGGGAATGGCTCATTTTTTATCTTAGAACGACGCATTGACTCATTAGGTGGCAAAATGAATAAAAAATTAGTATCTGGTTTTGGAGAGACAAAAACAAGTAATCTCCAAAGCCACATTTTCTCAAAATTACTACTTGGAAAATTCAGAGAAAAATCTATAAAAGTATCTCCTAAGTAGCGATCACAAATAATTATCCTGCCTAATAAAGCTTTAATTCTTATACGAATAACATATAAAAAAAACAAGTCAAGCATAGCTATAATCAACCATATTTGCCTAATAAATGGGCTAGATAAAGTCTTAACTCTTTTTAAATCTTTTCCAGAAGGCATAGACTTTCCACCAAAAATAATACGTAAAGACTTCTTAAGTAATTCAAATCCAGGCGTATACCCTCCACGTGACCAAATGCAATATACAGATTCACCTTTTTCTGTAATTTTTGTCTTTAAAAGATCAATTTGAGTACTCTTACCAGCTCCATCAACTCCACTAAATACTATAATCACTTTAATATAATCTATAATTTTTGATTACTTTATTGTAGATTCTCATAAGCTCCCTACCTTGTTTATCACTATCTATATTGTCTTTTATATACTTCATCCCATGATCGCCCATTTTTTTTGCTTTTTCTCTATTAACCAACAAATCTTTAATACCCTTAAGAAAGGAATTATTATTGTGATGATCCACTAAAATCCCACCCAAAGAGACATTAACAATATCTGTTAATCCACCCAAATTAGAAGCAACAATTGGCGTACCAACAGATAGTGATTCCAATGCAACCGTTGGATAACTATCTCCACATTGAGATGGTACTATAGATACAGCTGACTTCCTAATAATATTAAGTGTATCTATATTGTCCAATTTGCCAAAAAAAATAACGTGATTAAATTTATGTTTATCACAGAACTCTTTTAAAGGATTAAGCTCTGGTCCATTACCAACAATACTTATCTTACAGTTAAGATTTTTTATTATATATTTAAGTACTTTTGAACCTTTGGCAATTGATAATCTTCCAGCATACACTATTCCATTTCTATGAAGCCAAGATTCATCAATATTAACTTGAGTAGCAATATCAAATCCATTATTTCTAACTATAATACTATCTTTGGGAAAACCTGAGTTGACATGTTGGTCTCTAACAAAATTTGATACTGCTATAAAACGAGATACATCTTGAAATAAAAGTTCAAACTTACGAATAACAAAGTTAACAAAAAATAGAAAGAAACTAATGATTTTTCCATGGCCACAACCCCTTTTGACACCTAACCAACCAAAACTCCCAACACAATCATCACAATAAGTATCGTTTCTAAAGAAGCCGCCCTCAAGACATATCCATCTTCCATTATGTAAAGTTTGCACTAAAGGAGTATTAGAATTGTTTACTGCCTTAATAACAGAATAACTTAAGTAAGGCACAATTGTGTGAAAATGCACTAAGTCAGGATTGTAATTATGAATAATTGATTTAACTTTTTTATAGTTAGAAAAAGACCAAGTTAAACCACCTAAAATACTGATAATTGAACTCCATTGTAATCTTGGTATCTTTATTCTCTCATAGTTAAAATCTATTCCAGATTTTTGTAAATATTTAATATCATTTTTAATTACAACATCTTCACCCGTTACTAAATTATCTGCTGACTCTACTTGGATAATTAAAATTTTCATACTTTTATAGAATAAATCATTTGCATTTATTTTGTAAGTTTGGATGCACCATAGTAATTTTCATATCGTGAAATAAGAAATAAAAAAACAAAAAATAAAGGAAACAATTGAGGCCTTACTAGAGCATTAGTATGAATTGTAGACATTCCAAATACTATAACTGAAGAAAACATTCCTAAAACAAGTAAATAATCTTTATGTGGACCATTAAGTTTTAAAGAGTTTAAGATTTTATTGGATATGTAAAACATAGATATGAAGAAAAAAGCCAGAGGAAAAAGTCCATAAGCAGTTACCAAATATACAATAAATAAATCTTCAGTTAAAATCGGCCCAAAAATACTACTTAATTTATTATATTCATAAAATGTAAAACCTGAACCTATAATTAGATTGTAAACTCTTCCTATTTCTAAATTTTCTCCAAGTAAACTAAAAACTACTAAAAAAGTATTTAAAATTCTTTCTGGAGAATTTAAAGAAACAGCACCCGAAAAAAAAGTTGAATTAAAAATATAAATCAACATAAGGGCAAATAAAACTAAAAATAAATATTTTGCAAAACTCAACAACCTATTAGTGTGATAAAAATAAAACAAGAAGCCAGAAAAAAGCGCAAAAATTGCAATTCTTGACATTGCTAAGACTGTTGCAATCAAGCAAATTATAAGGAAAATAGACCCTAAAAATTTATAACCTAGATTTAGAATTGTATACGATAAAATTACACCTATAGCTAGCAAAACTCCAGTAACGTTAGTCATTGCAAGCAATCCTGGTAGTCTGGTATAGTTTGACAAGTTTCCAGAGATAACAGTTTGCATATTTCCTGAATTTTCATGAGTGACTTCGTATAAATTTCTTAAGCCCTTCATGTAATTCATGTACTCACCATTATTTGAATATATATAAATTTCATAAATGTATATAAGACCAGCAATGAAGCATAAAAAGGAAATAAATATTAATAACGTAATATGCTGATCCCTATCTAAAGCACGTGAGACCATGTAACCAAATAAAATTGGAAATACATAATCCTTCAAAGAATATAGCAAAGCTGTGAAGCCACCAAGAGAAATAGTTTTAAAAACAAGCATCAAAGTATAGAAGAAAAATATTTTAATTAAAGCATCAAGACTTCCAACTGAATGGTGAAAATTTGCTATACCATGTAAAGTTGAGTAAGAAGCAGTAAATAAATACACTATTAGAATAGCTGCTAGAGCTTCAGTGTTAAATCCAAATTGAAAACGTAAAAAAAAATATAGTATTATTAACGATAATGAAAATGATACTATAAAAAAATTAAGGTCTCTTGTTGTAATCATCTATCAAAAAGTAACATAAATTTTCTTTTTAAAAAAACACCAAACCTATAAAAAATAGCTAACAGCATGTATCTAAAATTACCAATATCTATTGATAATTTTAAAATAGTATATAGACTCTTAGCAAATCTTTCTCTTATATCTATTTTTTCTCCTAGAGAATCATTCGACTTTCTATATTCAACTAAAGATTCACCGAGCCTGTAACCTGGTCCATATAAAAAAATGTATTTTGAATATGCATAGTAATCTTCAAAACCAACTAAAGCGTTATCAGTTTCAAATAAGATTTTTTTAAACAACTTTGTTTCAACCATTACACTTGAGTGAGTTATGTAATTTCTTAAAATTAATTCACTATATTTAATTATTTTTCCATTAGACGCTCTATCTTTTAATATGCCTTTGTCAATATCATTTACAACTATATTAGAACAAACTAGGTTGTAATCACACATAAATTCTAATTGTTTTTTGATTTTAGTATTTTTCCATATATCATCAGAATCAATAAATGCAATATACTCTCCCTTAGCAATATTTACACCAAGATTTCTTGGTATTGAAGGCCCACCAGTATTTACCTCAGTCTTTATGTAAATAATATTATTGTGCTCTTCTTTAATTTTAAAGACAATTTTTTTTGATTGGTCAGTTGAGCAGTTATCAATTACTATTAACTCAATATTAGAATATGTTTGAAACAAAACCGAGCTAATTGACTTTTCTAAGTGCAATTCGCTATTATGAAATGACATTATCACTGAAACCAACTTACTATCTTTATTAACAGACATAAAGCTCCTAAGCTAAATAATGAAGAATTTTACGAATTTCGTTATTAATTTCACTACTACTATCCATAAAGAAATTTACTTTTCTAGCTGTAGAATAAATAAAATTATTATTTTTATTTTGAGATTTTCTACCTACTATCAAAGATGGTGAAAATGAATACATTTCTGAACAAAGTTTTTTAACTCGATTTGCCATTGACAAAATACTAATAGACGAACCAGAACCAACATTGTATACATCACTATCAATATTTTCTTCACAACACCTATTTATGATTTTTTTAAGATGAGTAAAAGAAATAAAATCTCTTGCCTGCTGTCCATCTGTATTTAAAGTTATTTTTTTATTTTTCACTGCTTGCAAACAAAGATTATTAACAACAAGGGACCATCCTTCTGAGTCTTTAAATATTGGAGCTCCAATAACATTAGACAACCTTAGAACAATTCCAACAAAGTTATTTGATTTATCTAACTTTTTCAAAACAGAGTTTTCCCCTACAAGGTTACTTTGAGCATAAGGATGTATATTTTTTGGATAGTTGTCTTCATTAATTTCCCCAGACAAGATTGAGCTATATACATGAACTGTGGATAGGAAGATAAATTTTTTAACCTTAGATTTTTGACTCGAATTAACAAGTCTGGCTGTTTGAGTCCCATTAGAATCAAAAGCAGCTGAAGGGTTATTAAAGCAATCTTCGGCATTCATTCCAGCTGCATGAATTATTACATCAACTCCTTTACAAATAATCTTTAAGGAATTTTCATCATTCCAATCCATTTGAACAACCTCAGCCTGCGAAAGCCAATCTGGTTTTTTACGATTTTTTCTTGAACCCAAGATAACTGAATGTCCAAGATTATTTAAACTTTGGGCAATTCCACTACCTAAATACCCAAAGCCACCTGTTACCAGTATACGCATTACACCAAACTAGTTATTTTAACCAAGGAGCACCTTCCTCATATAGAGATTCAAGTAGTTCACGATCTCTCTTGGTATCCATGCAGCGCCAAAAACCTTGGTGTTTATAAGCCATTAACTGACCGGCCTCAACTAAACGCTCAAGGGGTTCTCTTTCGAACATTTCAGAATCATTATTAATAAAATCAAAGACCCCTGGTTCACATACAAAAAATCCACCATTAATCCAGCCTTCATGCAGCTGAGGCTTCTCTTTAAAACTAGATATACAATCACCATCAAATTCTAAATCTCCAAATCTTGCTAACGGCCTCACTGATGATAATGTCACCATTTTTCCATGACTTTTATGAAATTCAAGTAACTTATCAATATCAATATCAGCTACACCATCTCCGTAAGTTAACATAAATGGCTCATTACCAATAAACTCCTGCAACCTCTTTATCCTTCCACCAGTCATTGTATTTAAACCAGTGTCAACTAGTGTTACTTGCCAATCAACATCATCCTTTTGGTGGGACAAAATAGACCCTGATGAAAGATCGACAGTAAAATCTGAATTTAAAGCATGGTATTGTAAAAAGTATTCTTTTATTGTTTCCGCCTTATAGCCAAGTGCCAAATAAAAATCTTTATGTTTAAAACTAGCATAAATTTTCATAATATGCCAAAGCAAAGGTCGACCTCCAACTGTAACCATAGGTTTGGGAATTTCTTCAGTATATTCAGACAATCTAGTTCCAAAACCACCAGCAAGTATAATTATTTTCATTTATTCACTAACTCCAATTAAATTTAATTTCATTTAAACCTTTCCTATCTACCTCATCCGGATCATGCTCTATATCTGCTAAATTAAGTATGATATTTGTATTATGATCCAGACCTTGAAAACCCAACCATATCTTTGGTGGCACAGTTAGTCGCGCATAGTTTTCAGATCTGGAAAGGATTACTTCTTGAAACTCTTTAGCACTATTTCCTTTCGCAGCATTATCATACAAAATAAAACGAACTGCACCAATTGGAACAATAAGATTTAAAGTCATCTCTTTATGTCTTTTCCATCCTTTGATTGATTTGAAATCAATAGTAGAAAAATAAGCCTCGCCAAAACCTAAAAAGCCATCATTGCTAGACTTCATAGCATGGAGAACACTGCCTCCAGGAGCATCTATAACATTCAGTGATGTGGTCATTACACCCTTAATCACTAGAAGACCAATTTATTTTTTGGAGTTTTGAAAAATATATGTACTCTTCAATCTGTGAAACAGTGTAATCATGCATTGTCAAAGCATCATTATGATAATATTTTTTATACCACTCTACTGTCATTCTTACGTTGTCTTTAAAATTCAAAGATGGTCTCCAGTTAAGATCAAACAAAGCTTTGTCACAATTAAGTTTAAGAAGCCCTGCTTCATGAAAAGACTCACCCTCTTGAGCAGTGTTTCTCCATTTGACTCGATCCCAATAATTCGACATTTCATCAATTAATTTACTTACGGGGTGATTTTGATCAGATGATGGACCAAAATTATAGGCTTTACCATGATTTTCATCACCATTAAATAAATTGGCTGCCAACACAAGATAACCACTTAATGGCTCTAAAACATGTTGCCATGGTCTTGTTGCTTCAGGATTTCGAATATCAACAATTTGGTGATCTGCCCATGCCCTCATACAATCAGGAACAATTCTATCCATTGCCCAGTCACCTCCACCAATTACATTTCCAGCACGAGCAATCCCAATAAGTACATTAGATTTTTTAGAACGAAAATATGACTCTAAATAGCTACGTATTGCTAATTCTGCCATTCCTTTAGACGCACTATAAGGATCTTTGCCGCCTAAACGATCAGTTTCACGATAGCCCCACACCCATTCAACATTATCATATGCTTTATCACTAGTAATCATAATAACTACAACTTTTTTATCAAGTACTTTAACTGCATCTAATAAATTAGCAGAACCTATCGCATTAGTCATCATGGTATTTAGAGGATTTTCATATGAAAGGCGCACCAATGATTGAGCAGCTAGATGAAAAACAAAATCAGGCTGGACTTTTTCAATTAATTCTTTCATTGATTCAGCATTTAAAATATCTAAGCGGTGATCTTCAATATCTTTAGATATTTTCGCTGAATCAAAATGAGATGGGACTGTTGGAATACCAATTGAGACACCAACAACTTTTGCACCCAATTGCTGCAACCATATGCATAACCAAGAACCTTTAAATCCAGAATGGCCAGTAATTAATACTACTTTATCACGATATATATTTTCAAACATATTCAATCAACCTAATTTTTAAATAATTTAAAGTACTGATAAGACATTTTTTTTGCCAGAAACTTTTTTTTATAACGATTAAAGCCAGAAATACCCATTTGTCTGCGTAATAACGGAGACTTCCAAAGCTTTATAAAGCAATCTAAAAAACCTTGCTTATCATTTGGCCTAACCAAAAAACCTGAATTACCATCAGATACAACTTCTAGCACACCACCAATAGATGATGAAACCACAACTTTTTTCATTGCCATTGCTTCAACAGCAACCAAACCAAACGATTCATACTCTTGAACCGGATTAACAACAACATCTGACAAATAAATTAAGCTTGGGATATCATTACGAAAACCTAAAACTTTGACACTATTTAATAATTTTAAATACTTTATTTTATTATGGATAAGTTTAATTTCACTATCTAGCCCTGTTCCAATAATTAATAAAATAGACTCAGGAACTTTTTTAACTAATTTAGCAAATACCTCTAACAACATTATATGTCCTCGCCTCTCATCTAATCTGCCAATAGCTATTAAAACATAATCATTTACACCAATACCTAATTCACTTCTTGTAATTTTATTATTATAACTAACATCCCTAATCCCATTATAAATTACTTGTGTTGATTTTAGCTTAGCTGAACTAATAAGTGCCTTTGCACACTCATTAGAAACTGTTCTTACAATGCAAATTTTATTGATTATAAGACTGATAATCCTCTCTTGAACCAACGTCAGATATCTTGAGGGTTGGGGAAAACTGTGAATTACATATATTATCTTGTTAATCTTAGCTATTTTTGCTGCTATAGCTGCAGAACGAGTCCTCTTAGCTGCAGGCCAACCACCATTATGAATAATAATTCCATTAAATTCAAAGGTTTTAAATATTTTCAAATAATTAAAAATTTCAATTGGCATTATAAGATAAGAGCCAAAAATATTGAAATATGCGCGATAAAATTTTAATAAGACCTTAAGAAAAATTTTATCAGAAATTGTATGTTTGTATTTATAAGACGAATAAGTAAAGATATGTTCGATCTTAGAGCCTAGTTCAGATTTAATATTTTCTAGACCCTTGTGATCTTCATTACAAATTAATATAAATTGATCTTGATTATTTGGCCAGCATGAAATAATATCAGTAAGAACTCTATCCACACCACCAGCATGATAGTTTTCTAAAAAAATAGCTATATTCATTATTAATATCTAATTGGTATAAAGTAGTTTTTTTGTCATAATTTTAACTGGTGCTGATACTTTTCTAGAATAAAGAAAACAAAACTCATTTATGGTGTTCTGAACTGAATCGCGATACCACCAATTAGAAATATTATTCCAGTTATTGGTTAGATGTTCTGCTGCTAGAGTTGGGTCACTAAAAAAAATATTATCTTCTGATAATTTTTTATACTCCTTTTTTGCCCTTTCGTCTATGGCCTCTATACCTCCTTGCAAAATTAGTATTGTTGGAATATTATTAGATAAGCATTCAAGAAATCCAGTAGATTGATATGAAAATACTATTACTCTACTATTCGAAATCAGTTTTTCTATTTTACTAAATCCATAATCGATAGATATATTACTGTTAAGATGATTCCATAGTGAGTCCTTATGAAAAAAACTTTTACTAAATTCAAAATGTAGCCTAATCAATACACTACTTTGTATTTTTTTTGACAATTTTGTTATAAAGGTTTTCTCGATTTCTTTATCTTTTAAAAAAGAAAAATAAGTATCATACGTTTTAGTTGAGGCTGGCAAAGAATCTCCAACTAAAAGAAGGCCGCCATTTTTTGAGTAATCAAGCTCTTTATTTAAAATTTTTAAATTAAATAAAGTATCTGAAGCTTCTTTTGATTTTGACCAGCCCCATGTAAAAAACTTATCAGCAACTGAAAGACAATCATCAGTATCTTGGTGGTTGTTAACGACACCAAAACCAGAACCATGTTGCCCTATAAAATATTTAGAGCCAGTTTTAACCTTTTCAACTGTCCATAACTTGAATACTTCATCAGAATCATAACTATTTGCGGTATATATAAATTCAGGCTTTACTGGCCACTTTAATTTTGTTACTGCGTAGGAAATATTTTTAAAACCCTCTAAATAACAAATAGGGAGTAGATCAAAAAATAAGTCATATGCTAGTTTTGTTAATTCACACTCATCATCAGAATTTAAATCGAGCTTTTGTCTTAACTCAATATTGCAATTTGGCATATCAATAAATTCAGACATTGGTTTTAGTGGATTGATTCTTAACCTCAATCTTAATGCTAGGGATAAAGAAAAAGGAAGCCCAGAATTTAATATAAACGGCGAACTTGATTTAAAAAAAACACTTGATGGATTGTATATAAATCTAGTATAGATTAATCTTTTCAAGCTTCTCATTGTTTTAATGGTTTTTTTAGCTACAACTAATTGAGACTTTGGTGGAAGCTCTTGATAATATACATTTTTAAATTTTTTAGAAGTATTTAAAATTCTTGAAAAAATTAAATGATTCCAATATTCATCATTAGTTATATTGACAAAATCTATTGAATTAGCTACGATTAAGGCACTAGAATCATGGGTAGTGATTACTTGATCAATAGAATTATTATTAAATACTTGCTCTAATGTAGAGAATCGATTTAATATTAAAGATATATATCTTGTGAGCCAAAAACCAAAAAATATATCCCAGCTACGAGTAGAATATTCAACACCATGAATTTTATTCAAATTTTTTGCAACTATAGGCAGGAGTTTAGATTTAATTTCCTTTACTTTTAAGTAGTCATTTTTTCTTGTCCTATAATCCATTCCATAAGGGTGTGCAATAATATAGTCCATTTCACTCAAAACATCTTTCTCTTTAAGATTACAGCACCAGTGTCCCAGAAATATTACCTTAGAATTGAATACCCAAGATGGCTTGTATGATGAGGTAACAAGTGTGAACTTTTTAGACATCCCAGTAAAGAGACTCATACTCTTTTGATATTCTGTCCATTACTCTTATGCTATTATGATCTGCATTAAGTAGTAAATCTCTTCTTCTTATATCAAGTTCGTCACGCTCACTAGACCCATCAATAGGAGGAACAAAGCCACATCGTTTATATACATCTAGATCAATACCTTTAGCAACATTATCTCTAGGTACGCCCTGTTTTTTCATTTCAATCATGGTTTGCTCTAATACATTTGAGCCAGCCATAGTTGCAATTTTTTCTATTTCTTTTCCAGGATTTAAAACAAATTTTTCAAAAGGGATAGTAATTATTTTTAAATTAGAATTTTTGTTAATCTTATCCCTCATTAAATTAGTACGAGAAGTCATTTGATCAATAAAATGCACAACTTTTTCTGCTGAATTAGACTTCAAGTAGAGGTCTTCCCAACCCTTTACATATGAAGGCACCTCTTTTCCATTGTAATCAAAATATAAATGGAAGTGTCTTGGACTCCCATGAATAGATTCAATGTTTAATAAATGTTGCCTAAACATATATAATGGATGTCTAACAATCTCAACAAAAATACAGTCCTCCCCTAGGGCTTTCCATATTGGATCACTCACTGAAAGTAAATTATGCGTTGCAAGATTAAGGATGGGCTTTTCTTCTATAATTCTATCTGGAATAGCCATATCACCTTCCTGGAATAATCGCTTAAAATAACGAGTCGAGTCGTGATAATTTGTAACACCTGATAAATCTGATGGCCTGAAGTTAACATTTCTACCCATCATCATTTCATAAATTTTTAAATCTACAGCGATTTTTGTTAATGATGACGATACATCTAAATCCATTCTGTTTAAAAAATTAAGCGCACAGTAATATTCGATTTCGAATGCATACGCCATAGACTCTACTCTATCAATTGTTGAAACCAAGTTAGTAAACAATGTCTTACCACAGCCTGGGAGTCCATCCACGATAAT
>Ga0075447_10000370_pt1 | contig 22626 bp, 21 predicted proteins | sample CoawatmetaG10DNA_FD_72352 | JGI IMG/M metagenome (GOLD analysis project Ga0075447, IMG submission 72352) | Marine microbial communities from the West Antarctic Peninsula - Coastal water metaG104-DNA | ecosystem: Environmental > Aquatic > Marine > Coastal | place: Atlantic Ocean: West Antarctic...
AAGTATAAATGGTTCAAAATATACTATATAAATTAATTAAATAATAATAGTTTCGTCTGTTTTTGCACCTCTACAACCCCTACTATAACAACATTTTATTGATTTAATTAATTAGTTTGTATTAACTTTGTATTAAATTAGATGTAAATACCTTGTCCTACGCCCAACACCATTAAAAATAACCAGAACGCAATACATCACATTCTTTTCAATGTAACGCATTGAATGGCCTTCTTCTCGAAGATTGTTAATCTTAAATAAGGTAATTAATCAATTACTTTATTGTCTGCTCTTTTCTTCATTGATTGTGAAAAAAATTATTATGAATACTTACAGTAACAATATATTTACTCTGGTAAAACATCAATATCAAATAAATTTATTATAAATACTATCTTATAAGTGATTAATAAATGTCTTTTCCCTGCTGCAGGTTATGGAACTCGCTTCTTGCCAGCTACTAAAGCAGTGCCCAAAGAAATGCTACCGATAATCAACAAACCTCTGTTGCAATATGGAGTTGAAGAAGCACTATCCTCTGGAATAAATAATATGGCAATAGTCACAGGAAGAGGCAAGAGGGCAATTGAAGACCATTTTGACAGTTCATTCGAGCTTGAATTACAATTAAGTAAAACTTTGAAAGAACACTATCTTAATGAAGTTAACAGAATTATTCATGAATCAACTTTTACATATGTCCGCCAAAAAAAAATGCTCGGCTTAGGTGATGCTATTCATTCTGGTATGCCCCTTATTGGAGATGAGCCATTTGCAGTAATTCTTGCAGATGATCTATGCATTACTGATGGAAAAAGTGTTATTTCACAAATGATTGAAATATATAACCAATATAAGTGTTCAGTTGTGGCTATCGAAGAAGTTCCATTAAATCAAACTAAAAAATATGGAATTATTTCTGGGCATTTACTTGAAAATTCAATTGATACTTACCAAGTTACTGAAATGGTAGAAAAACCTGAAGAAAATAATGCTCCAAGTAACATGGCAATAATTGGTAGATATATTCTAACTCCTGATATTTTTAAAATTCTTAAAACTATTAAGCCTGATAAGAATGGTGAGATACAGATCACAGATGCTCTAAATATTCAGGCAAAAAAAGGTAAGGTCATGGCGTACAAATTTAAAGGTAAACGTTTTGATTGTGGAAGTATCGAAGGATATCTAGAGGCTACCAAATATTTTGCTAAAAACTTCAATATTAACAAATAATAAGCAATATAAATATTATAGGTTCTTTAATAAACTCATAAAGATGATACGATCTGGTGAACAGCCTTCTTGGCTGAAAAATCTTGCTCAAAAAATTGATGACATCGATTAGCAATTGCACTGTCCCCATCAATTTCTATCAGTAATTCTTTAGCAATTTCTAGTAAATCTTGAACCTTATTACTTTCAGAGACTTTTCCAACTTGTTTAGACCGAATTATTTCAGCTAAATCATTACCACTATTAACATTAGCCAAAACGGGAAGTCCGCTTTGTAAATATGTCAAAAATTTACCCGGTATATTATGTGACTTATGTCTTTCATCTAATGCAACAAGACCTATTGAGCATTGGGCATAAAGCCCGGGTATTTCATCTGGATGGATTTCATCAAAAAATAAAACATTATCAAGTTTACGAGACTGTGTATCTTCTTTTAGTCTTTTAGTAAAACTTCCTCTTCCAACAAATAAAAACCCAATATCCTTATGCTCTTTAAGTTGTTCAGCTAAATCAAGCAGTATACCCATCCCCTGTGCTACTCCCATATTGCCAGCATATATAAATATTTTTCTACCAGCCAAAGATGTATTATTTAGTTGAATCGAGCAGTCTTTATAAGAGACCTTACCTAACCAATTCTGAAGAACTTCAACTCTTCTGGTTGATTTCTTAGGTAAATCAGAAAAATATGTCAAGTTACCAGAAGCCTGGACACCAATTACATCAGCCACTGAATACTGATATTGTGCAATTACTGAAAAAAAGTAGTAAGGAAGCCCTCGCCTCATCAAACCCATATCTAGAGCCCATTCTGGAAAAATATCACGAAGAATTAAGTAACTCTTACAACCACTTATCTTCTTGAGTTTACTAACCAATGGTCCATGAAAAATCGAAGGAGAATACCAAACCACACCATCCCATATTTCATTAGCCAACGGACTTTTACGGAGACTTCTTCGCATTAAAAATGGCATCAGTATCTCTCCTAATGTGCGTCGAAAATAATTGATATCTTTCAACTTTGGTGCACGCAAATATATAACTTGGAATCCCTCTTTCTCCTCTATCTTCCATAACTGATTTAGTTTTTGAGATGGGAGTATCACCGTGAGCTGGTGACCTTGAGACACAAATTCACGTGATAAGTCTCTAAGTTGCACTGCACCAGAAGAACGAAGGGGTGGAAAGGTATCAGCTATGAGTGCAATTCGCATCAGAGTCTGTTTAGTATTTCTTCCAAACTACGCGATTTACATAATCAGTATAACTGTGGATGATACGAACCACTTTATCACTTACATTATCTACGCTATAATCATTCACTTTTCTCAATAACCTTGATTTTCCTCTCGGCTGGCTATCAAGAATATTAAGCGACTGCAGCACTCGATTAAGATCTAGTCCTACCATCATTACAGATGCTTCTTCCATACCTTCTGGTCGTTCATGAGCTTCACGAATATTTAGGGCAGGAAAATTAAGAATTGAAGACTCTTCGTTAATTGTTCCACTATCAGATAGGACTGCTTTAGATGAAATCTGTAACTTATTATAATCCTTAAAACCTAATGGCTTTAACAACTGAACTCTTTTATTAAACTTTACACCATCACGATCAATTCGATTCTGCGTTCTTGGATGTGTTGATACGATTACTGGCATCTCATATTTTTCAGCAATGACATTTAGTAAATCAATAAACTTACTAAAATTAGTGTCTGATTCGATATTCTCTTCACGATGAGCACTGATAACAAAGAACTGCTCATACTGTAACCCTAATTTTTTTAAAATATCTGAAGAATTTATCCCGCCTAAATAGTGATTCAACACTTCATTCATTGGACTTCCTGTCTTAATAACCATATCTTGTGGCAAGCCTTCTCTTAGGAGATAATCTCTAGCAATTGAACTGTATGTTAAATTGATATCAGCTGTATGATCTATAATACGGCGATTAATTTCTTCTGGAACACGCTGATCAAAACATCTATTTCCTGCTTCCATATGGAAAACTGGAATTTTTCTTCGTTTACCAGGTATTGCAGCCATACAACTATTAGTATCTCCTAATATAAGCAATGCATCAGGTTTTAATTTTGCAAGAACCTTATCAATAGCAATAATAACATTACCAATAGTTTCTGAACCACTATTGCCTGCAGTATTAAGATAATGGTCTGGCTTTCGAATTTCCAGATCATTAAAGAATATCTCATTGAGCTCGTAATCATAATTTTGCCCAGTATGGACCAGAATATGTTCACAGTAAAGATCCAACTTGGCCATCACACGGGACAACCGAATTATTTCCGGCCTTGTTCCAACAACGGTTACTACTCTTATTTTCTTCATGTTAAACCTTAGCTATTATTGTATCAGGATTATCTCTATCAAAAATTTCATTTGCCCATAGCATTACAACCATCTCTTCTTTTCCAACATTTGTAATATCATGAGTCCAACCTGGAGCAGTATCAACAACCATTGGATTTCCTCCTGAAGTAAAAAGCTCATAATTTTCATCAGTTAATATGTTTCTGAATCCAAATCTAGCTTCGCCCATGATAACCAAAAATTTCTCAGACTTGCTATGATGGTAATGCCCACCTCGAGTAACACCTGGATGAGCAGTAAAATATGAAAATTGGCCACTATCTTTAGTTTTTAACATTTCAACAAAAACTCCGCGATTATCAATATTTTGAGTCAATTCATAAGAAAACTTATCAGGACTGAGATAACTCAAATATGTTGAATATAGTGATCGCACAAAACCTTCACCAACTTTTTCAGAGATTAGTGTCTTCCTACAATTCTTAAATGCTTTAATTTGACTTGCCATCTCTCCAATGGTCGTTATATATTCAGGCTCTATTTTTGGTCTTGATATTCCTCGTGAGATTTCCTGAATAACTTGCAAAAAATTTGCTACTACATCATCCACATAGACAAGTTTTAAAGTCTTAGATGCATCATTAATTTGAATTGGAAGGTCATTGATAATATTGTGACAAAATGTTGCAACAACTGAGTTGTAATTTGGTTTACACCATTTACCAAAGACATTGGGTAACCGATAGATATAGACCGGGTTATCTGTTACGTAAGCCATTGCTTCCACTGCCTTTTCTGCACCGAGTTTACTCTTACCGTAGAGGTTATCTTGACTGGCTTGAGTAGATGAAGCTAGCAATAAAGGAATTTTTCGGCCTGAAGAAACAATAGCATCACATAAAAACTGAGTCAATGACGAGTTAACTAGTTCAAAAGCAGATAAATCATCTGGACGATTCTCACCTGCCAAGTGAATAATAGCATCAGACTTTTTAATGAGGCCTTGAAGTTCATCATTTGAGTTACTTCGCGTGAATGTTAATACTGAAAAATGATTATTCTCATTAAGATGCTCAATCACATTTTTCCCAATGAAGCCATGAGCCCCTGTAACCAATACATTAATCACTTCCAATCAACCTTCAGGATCAAAATGCTCCCCTCGAACTGCAGCTTGAATGAAGTCGAGCCTCATTAATAACTCTTTCATTCTTTCAACATTTAAGCGCTGTGTATTATGTGAGTTATAATCTTCGGCATGAGATATGCGCTCTTCTCCTTGATCAACAAATTTACCATAATTGAGATCGCGCAAATCAGGAGGAATTCGATAATAATCACCCATATCTTCTGACGCAACCATTTCTTCTCTGCTCAATAGAACTTCATAAAGTTTTTCTCCATGACGAGTACCAATTATATCAATTGGATGCTCTGGAACCCCAAGTATCTCAATCAATGCATTAGCAAGAGTTTCGATTGAAGCAGCAGGTGCTTTCTGTACAAAAATATCTCCTGGATGCCCATTTTCAAAAGCATAGATTACCAAGTTTACTGCATCATCAAGTGTCATCATAAAACGTGTCATATTTGGATCAGTTAACGTAAGCGGGTTCCCTGCAAAAATCTGATCAACAAACAGAGGAATTACCGAACCTCGAGATGCCATGACATTACCATACCGAGTAACACAAATTGTTGTAGATTTGCTATTACGTGATTTAGCTACAGCTACTTTCTCCATCAAAGCTTTGGAAATACCCATTGCATTAATTGGATATACTGCTTTATCTGTGCTTAAACATGCGACCTTTTGAACACCATGAGCAATAGCTGCCTCCAAGACATTTTCTGTCCCAAGAACATTAGTTTTTGTAGCTTGTAATGGATGGAACTCGCAAGAAGGTACTTGCTTCAAAGCAGCTGCATGAAATACATAGTCAACTCCCTCCATAGCACTATTTATGGAGGCTAAGTCTCGAACATCCCCTATATAAAACTTTAGCTTTGAGTTATTATAGGCCTTACGCATATCATCCTGCTTTTTCTCATCTCGACTAAAAATACGTATTTCTGCAATATTTGAATTCACTAGACGGCGAAGAATAGCATTACCAAATGAACCTGTACCACCTGTGATTAATAACGTCCTATTGTCAAACATCAAATGTCCTTTTTATTACTTAAAAGTAGCTAAGAAAGTAAATGTCTTAACTGCGCAACGCTCCCATGTATACCGCAGAGAACGCTCATAACTAGATTGTGCTAATTCATCACGCAACTTTGGTGATTTTATCAGATAATGCAATGCACGGAAAATGTCCTCGGATTGTTCAGGATTAAAATAAACTCCAGCTTCGCCAAGAACCTCTGGCATTGGCCCCATATTGGAGCATGCAATAGGCAAGCCTGACGCCATAGTTTCCAATAAAATTATTGGCATATTTTCACAACTAGACGCAAAAATTCCCAAATGAGCTTTAGCATAATACATATGAAGCTCCTCAAATGGAACAGAGCCATGATAATTCACCCAGCACCCTTCTTTATCAAATTTAGCTATTGTAGCTTTCAAGCGCCTTAATGATGATCTATAAGAGGGTCCAACTAGGTCTAAGACAATTGGAAAGCCCATTTTACGTAAAGATGCCACCGCTTCGATTACATGCCATTGATGCTTATATTGATCAATAATTGACACATACAATAAATGATATGGATGAGTATCATCATAATCATTAATTGAGAACTGAGGCTTAGGCTTATTTAGAAAACGAGGATTAATGCCATGTGGAATAATGCACAATTTACCATTTAACTTTCCAGCAATTTCTAAAACGCTATTCTTTGCATATTTTGTTAAAAAAATTACACCATCAGATTTCCTAAATGAGTAGGATTGAACCAGCCGTAAAAGTAATAATTTAAAAGTAAAAAAAGTTAAGCCATAACGCCGTAATTCGGATATTTGGAATGGTAACAAATTTTGACTCATAGTAACGACATTATTAAAATTTCCGACATAACTACCGCCTGGAACAAATAGCACATCACAACCTTCATCTTGCGCAGCTTGAGTCAAAAAAAAGCATTGAAAAATAGTTCGCTTCATTAGTCCGCTATAAAACTCTGAGATTTCATACTTTATAAGCCATTGTTGATCTTCAAATGCATCCAAAGTCATTCTCTCACCCCAAACTATAATTCGATCAAAGTCATGCAAAACAGGATTTGCAGTACGCAACAATTCAACCAAGTGGGTTAAGCCTCCACCACCTCGAATATTGGAAGCATCTATACCTAAGGTAAAATTATTTGACATATGCTTGGATACATTTTTTTACTCATAATATTTCTCAATAATATCTCTCAGCTAGAATTAATAACTAGAATAAGTTCACTTATCCTCAGAAAATACTTCAACGCTTCTCGTTTTTTGAATTCCAATCAAGACAAGTAAAATCAAAGGTAATATTGGCCATAAATATCTTGAATGTACATAAGGATTTGCAGATATTAAAATTAGAAATGCAATTACGAAAGCAAGTAAAGAACCACAACGCCCTCTCAAGGCATTAAGAGGATGGAATACAACATAAAATATCGCTTTATACTGTGTAAATAGAGCTAAAGTAATAGGGAGTGTAGTAATATGATAAAGAACTATTTTACCTTGTTGAATAGGATAGAAAGCATGCTTGATTAGATCATAAAAATTTGCTAATATTTTAAATGGCATCATCATTAACGGACCTAAATAAAAATAATTCCATTCAAAAGCAAGTCGAGTCATACCTGCATTTTTCCAAATCCGGGGCTCAAAACTTCCAATTGAGTTATACACATATCCAACGGCTAATAGAAAACCTAAAATCAAAAACAAAAACGTTTTAATCCGAACTTCATTTCCTTTTAAAACAAGTGGCATAAATCCCAATACAGCAAAGGGAGCCCTAACAAAATATGTAAATATAGAAATAACAGATAAAAATAAATATTTTCTTTGTATTGAATAATAAGCAAACATCATCATGAATGTAAGCAAAAACATTTCCTTACTAATCATCTGCGAAATAAAAACTAGCGTTGGATTTAAAAAATATAAACCCCTCCAGTTCATTTTTAATCCAATAACCTCTTTACCTAATTTAACAAAATAAAAATAAGATATAACAACCAAAATATTATTAACCAAAAAAGACACAATGATAATGTCAGAAAAATCATAACGAAAAACTAGCCATATAAAATAGTAAATATAGCTAATAGAGTGACTAGGTTGAATAGAGAGAAAACCTGAGACTGTAGGATCATTATTTATTAACTGAGCCAATCTAGGAAAATACGCCTTGGTTGAATCCCCATTTAAAACATAAGTAAAGTAATTGTCAGACCAATTATTATTAACATAAAACTCCCAATTGACCGTGATGTTGGAGTAATAGACAACATTAAAAAAAATAAAAACCGCATAGCAAAAGGCGGTAAGAGCGGAAGATTTTTTTATTTTATACATAATGCTATCATAAAATTAATCGAGTTTTTTTAACCAAAAGTAATAAATTAATTATTATAAAAATCTTTAATCAAGTAATTTTTTTATCTTTTTAATTATGCGACTTAATATAATCAAAGTAATTTTATGTTTAATAATTACTTGGATTGATTCTAATATTTTTCTCTCTTTGATAAACAATAATGCAAGATTTGCATACTGATGGTTTATGCCAATAATTACGTCTTTATCCAGCGAAAGATTTTTTAATGTCTCAATTGATTCTTGAGCTGCAACAACTCGGTATTCTGCAGATAAATTATGAGTGTGAATTCTATACTTACAACATACATCTTGAATAACACCACATTCATACTTTTGTGCCATTCTCATAAAAATCCAGTAATCAGTCGAATGAAAAAAATGCTTAGGAAATCCACCACAATTGAAGAATTTATCTTTATTCACCATTGCAGATGAAAACACAATAAAGTTATCTTTTGCTAATTCAGAAAAAATATCCCCATCCAGAAGTTTTTCTCCATTTTTAATAATAAAACCATTTTTTTTGCTATTATCAAAAAGTACCTCAGTACGGCCATAAACAAGGCCTATTATTGAGCCCTCTTCTATGAAAAGAGCAATCTGCTTCTCTAGCTTCTCTTTATCTGTCCAAATATCATCAACATCTAAAAAAGCAAAATATTCACCTTTGGCCATTCCTGTAGCCTGAACCCTTGCCTCACCAAGAAGAGTCGTTTCAAATGACTTAAAATACTTAATTTTTTTATCGTATGATTTAACAATTGCTGCACTGCTATCTGTTGAGGCATTATCCCAAAAAATAATTTCCCAGTTCTGATATGTTTGAGCATAAACTGAATCAATTGCTTCACGTAGAAATTTTTCCCCATTATAGCAATTCATGATAATACTAACGAGTGGCTCAGATGTACTTTTCATTCCAATTTAATGCTGTCTTTAATACATCATTCTAATGAAATTAGGGTTTTGAGTTGCTACTTTTTCCAAGGCGCCTCTCCAGAAAGCCATAATTCCTCCAAATTATCACGATCACGTTTAGTATCCATACATTGCCAGTATCCATTATGATGATAAGCCATCAACTCACCCATTTCTGCGACTTTTTCAAGTGGATCACGCTCTAAAATTGATTGATCTCCATCCAATAGATTAAAAAACTCTGGTTCAATAATAAAATACCCTCCATTAATCCACCCAAGGCTAGTCTGTGGTTTTTCCTTAAATGAAACTACACGATTATCCTCTATATCAAGTTCACCAAATCTTGCAGCTGGATGAACAGCAGAAATAGTTACCATTTTTCCATGGCTATGGTGAAAATTTACCAAAGCATCAATATCAATATTGGAAACACCATCGCCATAAGTCAACATAAAGGCCTCATTACCAATATATTTTTGCAATCGCTTAACTCTACCTCCTGTCATTGAATCAATTCCTGTATCAACAAGTGTTACCTTCCAATCAATTATGTCAGTTTTATGAGAATGAACAGTATCGTTAGCAAGATCAACAGTAAAGTCTGAATTAAGGTTTTTGGAGCGAAGGAAATATTCCTTAATAATCTCAGCCTTATAGCCTAGAGCAACATGAAAATCTTTATAGCCAAAAGAAGCATAAGTTTGCATAATATGCCATAGAATTGGTTTGCCACCAATTGTTACCATTGGTTTTGGGATAGTTTCAGTATACTCAGAAAGTCTAGTACCAAAACCACCAGCCAAAATAATTACTTTCATATAATCACCTATTTTGTTGGGAAAAATGTTTCATTAATCTAATTATATCTATAAACCAATACCTTCATAGCGGCTGACACTATCTTTTTGTATCATTCTTCTACCATCGATGACAAGTGGGTTTAAATTATTATCTTTTAAAATTTTTGGTACATCTTTAAACTCTGGCCAACGAGTAAGTAACATTATAATATCTGCATCATAAATTGTCTCTATGACTGACTCGCAATAATGAATATTCGAATTATTGAATATTTTTTTAGCCTCATCTTGAGCAACTGGATCATATGCATTAATTATTGCATTCTCCTCTAAAAGATTATTAATGATTTTAATAGAGGGTGATTCTCTCATATCATCAGTTCCAGGTTTAAAAGCCAATCCAAGTACAGCAATTTTTAACTTATTAATATTTTTATAGTGTTTTCTTAAGCGATCTATCATTTCATAGGGCTGAACATCATTAATATTGACCACAGCTTTTAATAAAGGCATCGGCTGGTTATTATTTTTTCCATGAGCAATTAATGCCTTAACATCCTTAGGAAAACAACTACCTCCATAACCACAACCTGGTTCAAGATAAGAGATAAGTGATGGAAATAAACGCTTATTGTCTTCTAATATTGGAGATATTCGTTTATCAAGATGAACACCATTCATTACATCAATTGCATCAATATCTCCAAGCGAAGCACTAAGATTTCCAATTTCATTTGAAAACGAAATCAATGTTGCTAGAAGAGAATTAGATGTATATTTAATCATTTCTGCTGTTTTATTGTTCGTTAGCAATATATCTACGTCAGAGAAAGCATCATAAAGTTCAATCATAACATCATGAGTTCTTTTATCTATAGCTCCTAACACAATTCGATCTGGATACATAAAATCAGAAATAGCTTCCCCCTCTCGAAGAAACTCTGGATTCATTCCAACTCCAAAGTTAGCGCCAGATTTTTTATTTGAAAATTTTTCCAATAATGGTAAAACCTGATTATCTGTAGTACCTGGTAGAACTGTACTTTTTACAATAACAGTATGATAAGAATCTTTCTCTTTTAAGGCTAAGCCAATCTGCTTAGAAACTTCACGTACATACTTCAGATCAATTTCATCACCATCATATGGCGTACCAACTGCCAAGATAGATATATCAGATTCATGAACAGCTTTATATAAATCAGTTGACGCACTAAGTCGCCCACCTATATTTAATGAAAGCAACTCATCTAAACCTTTCTCATAGATTGGACTAATCGATTTTTTTATTTGGTCAACTTTAAATTGATCATTGTCAACACACACAACCTCATGTCCCTTTTCTGCAAAACATACTCCTGAAACCAAGCCAACATATCCTGTACCTATAACTGAAATGCGCATTATGATTTATCCCCATCACGATTATCTGCATACCACAACATAGACCTTTCAAGTCCCTCTTCTAAGTCTATTTTTGGATCATAATTTAAATCTTTTCTAGCTTTAGAAATAACTGGGCAACGTCGATTTGGGTTATCAGTCAAATAGTGCTCATCATCACTCTTACTAAAAACAATTTTTCCTTTATAGTCAAATAGCTCTTGTGATTTCTTAACAACTCTTGTAGCTAATTCTCGCATTGAAATTTCTGGAGAATCAGTACCAATATTATATGAATCACCATTATGGCCTCTAGTAAGAATTTTATAATAACCAACGATTGCATCAGCAACATAGCAAAAAGTTCTAGTTGGTGAGCCATCAGATAACATAACTATATCCTTATTATTTAAAACATCGCGGGCAAAATCAGGAAGCGCTCTTCGATCTGATATTTTTAAGCCAGGGCCATAATTATTGAATGGTCTTGCAATACGAACTGGAATATTATACTGCTGAGCATAATTTACACAAAGCGTTTCTCCATAACGTTTCGACTCATCATAACAAGCTCGAGGTCCTGTGCATGAAACATTTCCGCGGTATGTTTCATCTGTTGGAATATTTTCTGGATTTGGATCACCATAAATTTCGCTCGTAGAATAAAATAAAAACCCATCAACAGAACAACCTTTTTCATTTTGCGTTAAACAATAATCTAGTAAATGACGCAATCCATCAACATTTGCATTCATTGTCTCTATAGGGTACTGACGATAGTAGATAGGAGAAGCAATTGTTGCAGCATGAATAATATAATTAATATTACCAATATCATTAGGCAACGGATTAATAACATCATGCTTTTTAATTTTTATATTATTCTTCACTTTGAGTTTTTCAAGCCAGTCTGGCACTCCTCGCATAAAGTTATCATAAACAACTAGGTCAATTGGGAGGTCTTCATTATTTTTATTGTTCCAATGTAATATTGTTTGAACAAGGTAATAACCAAGAAACCCAGCACCTCCAACTATTAGCAGCCTCTTCCCTGAAAGATCCTGTAACTCTTCTTTCAAATTTTGACAGATATAATCTAAGTCTGAAGCAACAACTTTTTGTGCATTATTTATATTAAGCATCATATTAATTCTACGTTTTAAAAATTTTGAGTTTTAAACTGTACTACTCTTTTTAATGGAAAAAAAATCATTAATTAAAGAATCTAAAGTAGCTATTATAGTTATTCAATTAACATTTCATACAAGCAATTCTTGCCACTTTGTCAAATCTTTATCTATGTAAAAAAAATCCGCTCCCTGGTCAGTATTAGAGTTAAATTTTTCTAAATTATTTAGTATTTCTGCAAGCTCCTCAGCAGAGCTAATAAAAGATACATCATCGTATCCTCTTAATGGACTGAAATTTAAGGTATTTGGATCCAGGAAAGTAATTATTTTTTTTCCAGCACAATAGGCTTCAACTGCAGCAGAAGTAGAGCTACTAGTAAAAACTACATTACAAGAATCTAATAGATTTTCAATAGTATTATTACTTTCCACTATACCTGTGCCATAAAGATGATTTTTCGATAAAGGATTTGCAGGATGAGGTTTAATAATATATTTAATTTTTTTATTGGTCATCTTAATCGCTTTTTTTAGAATCGACAATTGAAGGTTAAGATTTATAGTTTGATAGTCTGTAAAAATAACTAAAGTATTTTTTTTATAAGAATTACTTGAACCATAATTCGTTTTAGAATAATCATCTAAAAAAAGATATCTCAATGCTTCAACACTAAATAATTTAGCTGCTGAATAACCCCCATTAATCAATTTATTTTGTACATCTTTACCATTTACTGCAATAAGATCTGGCTGGAGATTCCTAGAAAAATGAGTTTTTTTAAACAATCTTTTATCAAAAAAATAACGTAAGTCCCAATAACGGATAGTTGTATGAGGCACTCCAATTAACTGACCTTGCATAAATTCTCGCCATGCATAAATCAAGCAAGACTCCCATCCCTGATTTTCTTGAAGATAAAACGCTTTTTTTTGACTTGGAAGTGCTTGTATTGCGCTCCTAAACAGTTCAAAATTTAAAAGATTTTGTATTGAATTGGAGCCAACAATAGAGGAATTAAGATCAGATTCAATAAGTGGCCAAAAATATGTTGTTTTTTGTTTAATTTTTGACTTTATTTTTATATATCTCCAAGATAACTTTATCCAATTATTAATAACCCTTAGAACAACTTGAAAACTTAAAAAGGATTCAATAAATACGTGATTTTGCATACCAAAATTAAATTTATTGAATTTTTGAATTAATTTTTTAGCTGATTCTGATGAAGGTGTTAATTCACTTTTTATATAGATATGCAACCAATTAGACTTTATGTTTTTTTGTTCTAACAACGATGGTAATTCAGTCCAAAACTTATCTTTAAATACTCCTTGATTTGATAATTCACGATCAATATTAAAAAAATAAGAAAAAAATGTTATTTTTGCTGATGAGTTTTTCCAGCCACTAAGGCCAACTCCTTTTAACTTCCATCGATCCATTAAATAACATGTTAATGTATATATTGCTTTTAAAAATTCAGGAAGTATGGAATAAAAACTTCTAATAAAACTTTTTTTTGATTTTTTCGTATTCCTTAATTTTATATGTTTGAAAGTTAGCCCTTTTTGGGTGGCTAATATCTTTACTGACTCAGCAAGTTTTTTATTATCAGTAACTATCTTTATAACTGAATATTGCCTATCATCTAGCCATTCTTCAAATGCTAGAATTTTAATTATGTTACTAATTTGAGAGGTTATTGTGTAGTGATTCTTGCATGCCAATGATGTCATCCACCACAAGCTAAAACCAGAATTAATTTCAAAATGCTTAATTAGATCTTTACCACTAACCTCTATTTGACCAATGTCATAAATAAAAGATAAATATTTTGATTTCAATCTAGCTCCATTATCTTCTACAATTTTTGGAAGTGATAGTTCATGATTTGAATTTATAGCTAGATTTTTTCTCCATAAAATCTTAATTTCATCATTCACAGGATTTTTATCTAAGCTATCCCAAATAAGAATTGTTTTAGATTTCAACATAAACTTTAGGGTTCGAAACTTGACGCATCATAATTAATCTCTATTCCATCAATAGCTGCCCTTCCCATTGCCAGAATTGCCTCTTTTGAACTTCCACCAATATGTGGTGTAACAATAAAATTTGACAACTTAAGCAACTCCATATCCTCAGGAGGTTCAATTGCAAATACATCTAATGCTGCACCAGCTAATTTACCATTTAATAACATTTGTTTTAATTTCTCCTCATTAATAAGGTTTCCACGAGCTGTATTTATTAAAATAGCATCTTTCTTCATTAATGACATTCTTTCTGCACTTAGCATATTTTGTGTTGAGTCATCTAACGGAGTATGAAGTGTTACTATGTCTGAATTAGAAAGTAGCTCCTCTTTTTCCACTGATTTAATATTGTACTTTTGGTAAAAATCTTCATAATTCTTTATATCATTTACTAATATTTTGCATCCAAAAGGTTGAAGAACTTTAACTAGATCTTTACCAACATTACCACATCCTATAATTCCCACTGTTCTTCCAGTTAATTGGCCACCTACATATGGACTCCAATCCCCTTTTAATACACCCCTATGACTCTCAGAAACATTCCGTAAAAGGTTAATTGCAAATGAAATAACTAATTCAGAAACAGAGCGCCGGTTAACTCCTCCAGTCCAACCAAGCTTAATATTATATTTTTTCATTGCGTGCATATTAATCATATCTAATCCAACGCCATATTTACTTATTACTTCTAACTCAGGTAAATTACTTAACACGTCATCATCAATTTTTTCTAGAGCCGAAATAGTGTGAGTTGCACCCTTTAAGAATTCAATTAAAGACTCTCCATTAAGGCTTAATCCTTGACTATTAAACTTTACATTTTTGTACTTATCTTTTAGCTCACTACAAAGAATTTCATTTCTTGAAAATGATCGAGAACAAACTGCAATTTTTTTTAAAGTATTCATAATTTTTATTGTTGTTTAATAAATATAATTTAAAATATCTCGGCATGAGACCATTATTAATAATATTTAATTGCTATAGTAATATTAATTTGAAGCAATAAAAAAAATATCAAATAGAAAATAATCTTAAATATTTTTCAATATGATTATAAAATCTTAAAAAAAAGCCTAACTTGGTAAGATAATTGTATTTTGTAATAGTTATTTCAAATTGATATAACCATTATCTGCCGTAACATCAAGAGAATCATCTTCCTTTGAAATATTATTTATTTTTATTCTGCCTCCAGCTCCTTCAACAATAGGAATCCCTGCAGCAACATCCCATATCATAATTTTGTGCTCTGAATAACATTCTGCACTTCCTTTTGCAACCTTCAATAAAGACTGTGAAGCTGAACCTAACATTCTTGTTTTTCCAAACTTAGACATTAATCTTATTTGCGATGATAAAGATTTTTTTTCAAATTTAAATCTTGATGGAAACCCAGTACATAGTAGACCCTTTTCAGATTCTCCTATATTCGAGACTTCCAACTTAGAACTACCTAAGAAAGAGCCTAACTGCTTGCCCCCCCAAGCAATCTCGTTGCTTGGATAGGAAGCTATTACGCCAAATATGGGCTTCTCTTCTTCAAATAATGCAATACAAATTGAACATTCAGCAATTCCTCTAACAAAATTAACTGTGCCATCAATTGGGTCGATTATAAATTTTAACCTCGAATTTTGATCACCCTCTATTAATCCTGCTTCTTCACTTAAAATATCAATTCCAGTGGGTAACAATTTATCCAGAATAATCTTCTCAATTATAGTATCTGCTAATGCCTTAACCTCCCTTTCAATATTCTCATCATAAGAATATTGTTTTATATTTTCTTTATCCAGCTCCTTTAATTTTTCTAAAGCCATCAATGCAGTTTCTTTAGATAGATCTAATAAACTTTTAATGTCAGTATTTTTAAACATAACCGATTAAGTTTCTAGTTTTTTAATTTTATAGGTTTTTTGCCATTTTTTATCTGCATAATATATCTTGTATACTAACTTCATTGTCTGCAAAGCATCTTCGGATGTTCCACTTGCAATTTTTCTATTATTAAGGATTGATTCTGCAAACGCACAAATCTCTGCATACCACGAAGGATCCTTTGAGTATTTAGTAACAACCTCTTTAGGATCGCCTCTATCATTATCTAAGTCTTTCATAATCATAGTTAAGGTTTCTTCACCATAGCTTTTTGAGCCAGATAAAATTCCACCAAGAATTAGACTACCCTTTTCAAGGTTAATATCGAGATGAAATCGATGTCTCCATTGTGTTGCAGAAGAGTTCAACATTGCAACTTTACCATCCTCTGTTCGCATTAGCGCATAAGCATTATCTTCGACATTATGGTTCCAGTAACTATTTTCTATGAAACTAAAAACGTCAGTAAAGTTACCAGCGAATAATCTCATCAAATCAACCATATGAATGCCTTGATCTAACAAAACTCCACCTCCAGCTACTTCCCTTTTTGTTCGCCAATCTGTTTGATTAAATGTAACAAGTTGAGATTTACCATAGACTCCACGCAAATTAATTACATTGCCCATTTTTTTTGATTTAACTATAGCTAATGCATCCACAACAGATTCGTGGTAACGATGATTAAAGCCATACATTAGCTTAAGTTCTGGATGTTTTTTTTCCACTTCTATCACTTGGGCAATATCAGCAACCTCTCTACCAGGAGGCTTTTCACAGAATACATGGAACTTTCTTTCTAATCCTGCAATAGTGACCAACGGATTAATATCATTAGTCATACAGACAATTAAAATATCAAGGTCTTCTTCAATCAGTTGTTGATAGCTTTTAAAGTAGCTAATTCCATTTCTAACATCTTCTTCATTTATAAAAGTTTTATCACAAACCGCTACTAAATCAAGGGATGGATGCTTGTCCACGCATTCTTTTCTTCGCCGACCAACGACTCCATAACCTGCAATACCTACTTTTAATTTATCCATTTTTTTTAAAGAATAATTAATCAATGCAACAAATGAAAAAAGTATCTACCACCAAAAAATGATAGGAATTTATTTATCAATAATGCTCTAGCTTTTACTTTTTTGTGTTTTTTTCTTAATGGTATAAGTGCTTTTTGTGTAGATTCAAAATCTTCAGAATTAAGCTTTAGTTCGTCAATTAAATCAAAACGGCCATAGATTGCACAAATCGCAACATAACGATTTATTAAATCATGATTACTCGCGTTTTTTTCAAAAAGCTTCTCAGGAGACTTGAGAAATAATGCATCTGCAAAAACAGACTGGCCAAAGCCAGGTTTTTTCCTCTCCCATCTATCAATACTTGTAAAATCTATAAATTCAAATCCATGAGCATCTAAGAATTTACAAATATCACCAAACAGTGGTTGTGATTCATACATTTTAAGAAATTCTACTTCTACTTCTAGCCCCAAGCAATTTGATAGTAACTTTTCCCCTCCTTTTAAAGCTTCAAGCTCACCTCCTTGAATATCTAACTTCATAAAATCAGCATATTCAATATCAAAATTATCTAATCTTGTAATATTGACCTCTTCTGAAGACAAAATATCAAATCGATCACTATCAGCATAACGATCAACAAACTCTCTATTTGGCTTAAAATACGATGAAACCATTGGCTTCCTGCAAAAATTAATAGGAAGTTTTCCATCATAACTCCAAACTGCAGAATTATATATTTTGTATGTATTACAACTAGTTTCTTTATCTTTAATTTCTTTATATGACCGTTCATCGGGCTCAAAACCAATATAATTGAGAAGTGGAGTAATTTGTCTCCATCGGGGTTGGATTTCTCCTGCTGCTCCTATATCGATTAACACCAAAGCATTATTTTTTAGAATCTTACTAAAATGAATTAAAAGTTTATTAGATCTATAATCATATATATATCTCTTCAGGATTCTAACTACATATTGTTTTATTCTAATCATAATTTTTGGTTTTTTTATTAATTTAATTTCTATTTAGAAAGCTACTCTTAATTGATCATCATCAGAGATAGCCTTTCATTGCATGATCATTAACTAATAGTTTTTCAGCCATGACTAAGTCATCTGGTACATCAACCCCTATAGTTATCTCTTCTGTTAATATCATTCTAATTTTTCCACCATTCTCTAAAATTCTGTTCATGTCCACCGACTCAATTTTTTCTAATTTAGTCTCTTCCATTGAATTAAAGTTAATTAAGGCACCTCTTCGAAAAGCAATAATTCCAGTTTGCATGAAGCGTGGTATTTCTTTCCACCCTTTCCAAGACGATGGAATTGGCTCCCTTGAAAAATAGAGGGCATCATTACTGTTGTTTACTACTACCTTAACGTTATTCTCATTTTCAAAGGCCTCTTTGGTTTCCAAACAAGACATAATATTTACAATATCAATCGACTGATCTTGAAAATATGGAATTGTTTTACCAATTGTTTCAGGCTGAATAAGAGGCTCATCTCCTTGAACCATAATTACCACATCAACTAAACTGTCCATTTCAATTTCTATCTTTTCTAATGCTTCAGCTGTTCTGGTTGACGCGCGAGTATGCTGATTAGAAGTCATTACTGCATTGCCACCAATGGAGATTATGTAGTTGTATATTTCAAGATCACAAGTAGCTACGTAGGCTTTATCAATTCCAGGAGCCATAGCAGTTCGATGGAAGCAGTGCCCTATCATAGGCATTCCATGAATTCTCTTTAATGGCTTGCCAGGAAATCTAGAAGAATCCATCCGTGCTGGAATAATACCAATCACATTCATTTTATTTGCTTACTTATTTTACCCAGGCCATATCTAGCTGCAACATCCAACATTCTTATATCTACACTATAGGCGATAAATTTATGGCCATCCTCTATAGCTTTATTCAACTTGGACACATCAGGTTCCACAACATGTAATCCACTTACTGCATCAACTTTGCTACTAATCTCAATAATTTTCTTTATTGTGCTTGTAAATTCAGGATTATCAAACTCACCTGGAATTCCCATTGAACAACTAAGATCATATGGACCAATAATAAATGCATCTACGCCTTTAACACCAAGAATATCTGCAAGGTTTCTCACTGCGTCAATATGTTCTATTTGAACAACAACAACTGGTCCACTATTCATATCTGCTTGCCATAACAGATGCTCTTGAAAAGATGAGCCATAACCTTGTGCACGTGCAAGCCCAACACCTCTAGTTCCTAATGGAGGATATCGCGTTGCAGCAACTGCAGACTCTGCATCCTCAACACTTTTGACCATTGGTACGACTATTCCTTGAGCACCAGCATCCATTACTCTCTTAATTTGATTTTCATTGTTACTAGTAAGGCGGACCAAAGATGAAGTATCTGAAAGCTCAATAGTGCGAATAAGCTCTCCAGCTTGATCCAGTGAAATTGTACTGTGCTCTAAATCAACTACTAACCAATCATAGCCTGCATTTGCTAGTATTTCTGCAATTGTTGCGTTACCAATTGTTATCCATGAGCCTATAGTTAATTTTTTATTTATTAGTTTTTGTTTTAGGGTCATACTATTCTCCATGATTATTTATCAATCTAACTATAGCCATGTATTCAATCATTATTGTCAAAAATGTATTTATATTCAATACAAGTCTCCGTTAAATATTATTCATACATACTTCTTATTTAACATAATTATAAACAACGATTAAGTGAAATAAATCTGGATAAATTGAAAACCTCATAATAAAAAAATTATCACTTCATAAGTCAACAGATTTTTTAATTATTTTTTCAACTCTAATCAGGTCATCTCTTGTATCCACAGGATAGGTAAGAAACTGAGTTGGAACCATTTTCACTTTATAGCCATGCTCTAAAACTCGCATCATATCTATTGACTCAATAATCTCTAAAGGTGTTGGCTTCAAATCAATATATTCAAGTAAAAATTTTCTGGTGAATGGAATAACACAAACCTGTTTTTTCATTGTTATATCTGAAGTCAAACTATTTGTTGGTATTGGCTCTCTCGAAAAATAGATTGCATTACTCTGTAAATCACAGACTACCTTTATACAATTTCTATCTTCAAACTCTTTTGAAGTTTTAATGTCGCCTAGAAGATTTGTTACCAGTATTTCCTTATCACTTATCATAGGTAAAACTGCTTCTGAAATCATATCTGGATGTGTCATGGGTTCATCCCCCTGAATCATGACAATAATATCAAATTTCTCTTCGTATTTTTTTTCTAAATTAATTAATGCCTCTGCACATCGATCTGAAGCTCTTTCATGGCTGATACTAGTCATGACAACCTCTCCACCAATTGATTCAATATAATCTTTAATCTCATCATCACAAGTTGCTACAACTGTCTTTGCTAACAATTTACACTGTTTAACTCGTTCAAAAACATGCCCAATCATTGGCTTTCCAAGTATCTTTGCTAATGGTTTTCCAGGAAAGCGGCTACTTCCCATACGAGCTGGAATAACTGCTAATATATTCATTGAGATTTCCTTATCATGACGTTATGGTTTTTGACAGCAGACCATCATATGAGAGCTCCACCCTGATTTTGAGACCATCTTTTGCCATGTATTTTTTTCATCTTTTGTAGCGTAAGTCACAAATGTTTTTAGAAAACGGTCTTTTATTAATTCACGATTATCACAAAGAATATCAATATCAAATTTTCCTGGAGTTGTGACTTCAAGGCAGTCTAAACCAGTTTTTGAAAGTAACAATTTAATTGAATATGGGTTAAAAAAATTAATATGCTCTGGAGGGGTTACTGATTTGGAATTTTCCCATAATGCTTGTATATCAATACCAGAGGATGATAAAGTAGTGAAAACAAAAATATCTTTAGAGTTCATTAATTCTGCTACTTGCTGAACAAAAAGTATTGGGTCATGAAGGTGTTCAAAGAGCTCAAAACTAACAAAAGTTTTGGGGCCACTTGGAAGTTCATTTTTATTAACATCTTCTAAAAATTTATCTATCACAATTAAGCCTTTTTCTCTGCAAAGTTTTGCAAGATCTGATGATGGCTCAATTATCGTAACAGGATTACCAGATATGGATTCCATCTCTTCTGCAAAAATTCCATACCCACCACCCACATCGATTATTTTTGCGCCTTCAGCATACTTATTAACAATATTATTAATCATTTTAGCCTTTGGCTTCCATAATATTTTTCTTCTAGCTTCTGAGGTTACTTTATAAAATGTAGTTGCCCAAAACTCAACAGATTTACCCTTGGTGTAGTAGTGCTTGAAAACTTCATTTTCAGGCCTAGGAGAGACATAAAGCGAATTGCAGTTTGAGCAATTTTCATATTTGAAACCATTTTTAGTAAATGAATATTTTCCTTTATTATCACAAGCTGGGCAATTAATGTGATGGCGCTTGTCATCATTGAAAAAATTCTCTGCATCCAGCTGAACTAATCGAAGGTATTCATCTAAAATTTTTGTAGGCTTTACATCCTCAAATATTGGATTTGATTTAATATTTTTTGCTTTCAACTAACTGCCCCTCTTTATTATTTCGCCAGAAAACATCACTACTTATCAAGCCTCTTGTAAAAATAATGATAATCATTTGCAATTAGTAAAGTCTACTATTATTTCACAACTAAGATTATTTTGAAGATTTATATTATGATTAGTTTTCCTTAAAACAAAGTGAACATTGTTTTTTATAGCAGCGTTGTAATCAGTTTCAGAATCTCCAATAACTAATGCTTGATCTGAAATAATACTGTATTTTTCAATATAATTCATAATAGCATCATTTTTTTTTGTTGGACTTCCAGCTATACCTTTAAAAAAATGTTTGATATTTAAAGACGAAAGAATAAAATTAATCTCTTCTTGAGGGGTTGCTGTAACAAGAAAAAACTGCTGATCATGGTGATTATCTTCTAAATAATTTAATACTCCAGGCACCCATTCAGAATTAATAACCTTATCTTTTACTATGCAAGAAAACTTGTATGCATAATCTTCAGTTACTTTTGAGTTAATTTCTTCCCCAATCCATGAAAGATACAATTCAATTTTTTCATAACGTGATAAGCCACCATTTGCTTCATGATGAGCTCTTACTTTTTTAGCTATTTCAGGTCCAAATGGATTAAATAACTGCTCAAAGGCATCTGATTTTATAGATACTGATTCTTTTATTACCCCATCAAAATCCCAAAAGATTGTTTTAAATTTTTTCATGAATAAATCTTCAAAAAAAGGCAAGGATCTCAGTAAATCTTTAACATATTATTGAATAT
>Ga0075447_10000386_pt1 | contig 22076 bp, 19 predicted proteins | sample CoawatmetaG10DNA_FD_72352 | JGI IMG/M metagenome (GOLD analysis project Ga0075447, IMG submission 72352) | Marine microbial communities from the West Antarctic Peninsula - Coastal water metaG104-DNA | ecosystem: Environmental > Aquatic > Marine > Coastal | place: Atlantic Ocean: West Antarctic...
GTCTTTCTTATTTAACCTAGATTTATGAATTAAATCTGAAAAAAGTGGGCCAATATTTTTGTATGAGCCAATATTGTTCTCATGTGTCGATAGCCATTGATTAGAAAGCTTGCTACTAACCACATAATCACTAATCATATGGGTATAATCATGGCAAGAACTTTTTCCTTCTTCAATAAGTTTATCGACCATTGATACAGTCGAGGACAAATACACAAATATTGTTTTAGTGTTATTTTTCCTATGCACAATTGAAGATGTTATATCTTCCTTTACCATTATTCTAATAACATTACAGACTAATACTTTCTGGTGAAATATCGACCAACGTGTTTTTTCATTTAGCAATCTAAAAGATGCATTCGTTAACCATAAATTAAAAGCCGACAGGACTATCAACCTAACCCGCCATAAAAAAACATCTTTATAGAACTGCTTTACATAAGTAGATTTAGGTATTGAAGTTAATAAATCCTCAAGCTTTAAAACATTAAACCCTTCATCCCTGGCATTACTTTCCCAAAGAGCATTAGATTTTTCAGCATTTAAAAATACTGTATTTTTTTTATCGAATAACCCAACAACGTTATTATTTCTAAAGCTTTGGTTAAGCTCTTTATTTAATTGAACCAAGCCATCATCTAAGTAAACACAATCTCTAAAGTCACCACTAATGTTTTTATTTTTTGTTTTAAAAAAAACCATCTCTGGATAAAACAGTAATTTAATAAAGAAATAAGTACTTTTAGAAAAGTTATAGATATATACATATAATTTAAAAAGTGGATGAATTTTTATATTGCTGGGCAATAAGCCCCTAGCCCGTATTTTTTTATATATTGCCATTGAAAACATTTCAGGTGATAGATATACATCACCAAGCAAACCATATTCTTTATATACTTTTTCAGCGTATCTAAATGAAATAAAAACAGATTTAGCATGACCTATCAACGCAGTACCAATAACGTATTTTGTGTAATTTTCCCCACCCCATCTCGACAAAAAACTGGAATTTTTGTCTGCCACCAATTCACGAAACAATTCATCCTCAATGCATGATGCTTCATGATCACATTTCCTGTAATCAGAAGATGAAAAAATATCTTCCTTAACAACAATACTATTAAGTTTGTTATTTTTAATATTTCCAGAGGAAAATAGAGTGCATTCTCGACCATATATTGTAAAGCCACGAAAAGGCCAATGGAATTTTAATTTGGTACAGAGTATAAGTATCTTATTTGAAGTTCTCATAATAAAATACTATCTAAACTGGGACCATCAGTCAAGTATTTATGGTCATCAACACTATAACCCCGACCTTCTAAAATAGCATTTTCTAACTCTGTTATATTTCTAAGTACATCTTTTGGTTCGATTAACGCAGAGTTCTTAATACTTAGCTCCATAATCCCACTATCATAAGGCTCATAAATATAATAAGGTGTATTAGCGCATATAGATTCAAAAAGTGCTGTTGATATTTGCCCAACAATATATTTGGCTGATGAAACAATATTATTGAACTCTCCACCAATGATTTCCACACTATCTAGCAAGCCAACTCCAGCAAAACACTTTTCATAAAAGGCACGTTCCAAGCTAGCCGTACCACCGTCTTTTATTTTTATTATTATCTTAGTCTCACCAATTCTAATTAAGCATTTCACAATATTAACCGCAGTTTTAATTCGTTTATCCCAGCGTGTATTAGGGTTATGTTGGTTTGGATAGTAGGCCATAACAATCACACTATGACGTTTTCTATTAGACGCTTGTTTTTTAACCTTATCAACTAATGGTGACTCTGCTACAACTATTCGTTCTTTAGGTATTCCATCATATTTTACAAAAAGCTCCTTATTGGCCATTCCAAAGGCCACATATTTATCAAAAATATAATCACCTTTACGAGCCAAGAAGAAATGAAAGGACTCATCTTTAACTACAGGGTAGCCATCCGAGATGAGTATTGTTTTGATATCCATTCTTCTTGCTATTTGAACTGCAATCAAATACCCAAAATGTGTACTCCCAGGTAAGACAATGGAGCTAGGGTTATAGTGCGTGAGTAGTTCCTTATAAATTGAATAACATCTTCTAATATTTATATAACTTTCGTCATATACTCGAGCAATTGTTGTGATAAAAAGTTGAACAAGCTCTCTACTCCAGCTTATATCAAGCTCAGCTAATCTTTGATTTATTTTATTAAAATCAATATCATTTAATTTAATATGCTCAGGAAAAATATTCTCAGCTTCTTTATTAAATTTATTACTCTCAGATAAATAGTAACCATGCCATGGTTTAGTTGAATTTAATATCAAACAATCCTTTTTATTTTTAAAAATAGCATCAAAAGTCCAATCCGGCCAAATCAGAGTTTTTTTTCTCATAAACGGCATTATTAAGTTTTGCAATAACCTAGAATACTTTGATAATGAATGAATATGCGGGTATGGATTTATTATGGTTCGTACAGGTGAGGACTCCCTGTTAATATCAATATCTTCGTCAAAATCAAACCAATTAATTTTGTTTTTAAATGCCAACGCAACCCTTTTGAAACTAGGAGCAGCCCTCTTATTTATGGAAATTGACTCATACTTATCAATCAGTAATTTGAAGGCTAAATAATTCCTATAATCATTTCCAAATGATGATATTACAGTTCTGGCAATTAGAGGGCCAAATGAAATACCATTCAAATGAACAACATCAACCCCATTACTGTCCTTATACCAATTTAATGATGAACGATAAATACTAGATAATTTTTCGTCACTATTACTGCTATCACTATATAAGTAACCAACACCTAGCGACTTCAAAGACTCGTAGGTTATATAGTCTGATGAAACATAATCTACATCTTTAAATATTTTCTGTAGTTCAGAAAAATTACTATCACCATTTACAATAACAACATGCTTATGCATTAAGCAGGAAAACTATGTTTAATATACTCTTCATATTTATTTGATAAATCATCAAGAATCGCTAACGCCTCAGACGATACATTATTTGCAACTATCTCTCTTCTTGCTTCGAGCTCACCTTCTTCTGAAAAGGCACTTGGAGGGGTCCAGCCACACCTCTTATAGATATCCAGAGCGGGACCATCACTTAGTTGTTCGCGAGGCACTTTCTGTTTAAACATTTCTTCTCGAACATCGTTAGTTATAGGGACTTCAAGTTGATTTGACAACAGCTCAATATACTCTTCGGGTTGTTTCACGAATTTTTCAAAAGGGAGCATGATACATTCATCACGCTTTTCTGAAAGTAAGTTTGAATAATACCAATCAATTGATTGAATAGCCTTCTCGAAAGAATTACTATTATCAAACTCTTTTTCTCTGCCATGTGTAAAAAATGAATATTCTTTATTGTTCTTTGTGTATCGTACATGCTGGTTACCTGAACCCTCAAACATTTTAAAATTTTTTTCTTGCTGAATTATCACGTACAAAGGATGCCGAATAACCTCAATAAAGATTAATTTCTCACCTAGCGCATTAATTAATGATTTTAAATATGGTAACAACATGTGGGTTGTGAGATGAAGTATAGGTTTCTTTTCTTGAATAACACTTAACACATTCTCATCACCGGGCCCCAACATTCGGCGAATGTGCTCTAATGGGTTGTTTCTAAAGATACTGGATAAATCATCTGGGCGGCAATTTGAATAACGCCCCATCATTACGTTATAAATAAGATAATCTGTATTCATTCTTATCATTGATTCTACAACATCATCATCAATGCGATTAAGACCTTTTAATTCACACACTTGCTCTATCACCATTGCATATTGCATTATTTCGACATGTTCGAAAGCCGACACAATGGGGGACAACATCGTTTTGCCACAACCAGGGAAACCATTGATTATTACAACCTTATGTAACATCTGCTGATTTCTAGATATTTTAATTAAATTATTTAGCATGATTAGAGACTGACATTAAGTATGAATAAGAATTTTTTTATTTTATTTTCGATATAATATTATTGAGAATGGTTATAGCATCCCGATTAACTCCTACCCTTTTTTCAATAGAGGAAGTATCAACGGGTATCGTTAGCAACTTAATACCCAAATAATCTAACTTATCAAGATCAACTTCTTTTAATGTATTAGATACATTATCCTGAGTTAATAGTGAGTTTTCTTCATAATGCTTAACATCAAAAGATTGTGCAAACGGCATATGAGTATCTTTCCATTGACCATAACGCTCATCATTATTTGACACACCTGAAAAAATTAATCCTGATAACATTTCATGTTGTGATGCTAACTTTAGATGTTCAATAGGTTTTTCAGAACTTCTACCTTCAATAGCTGACCTCGCCCAATTTATTGTCACACCAAGATTATAATCATTCGATAGATTTTCCAGCAGTTCAATTTCATCATTCAATGTGAAAAAGCCTTTATCGAAAGGCTGATTAGGAATAGATGCATCAGCATGTTCAATTACGAGTTTTGCTCCACCCCAATCCCAAGATAAAATTTCTTCCATAGAACGTAAAAATGACTCCTTAGAAGAAGATACACCATCGACTGGCACTGAAGGTCCTGTTACCATTTGAACAGCAATTATGGATTTCCGTCCATAGCGCTCGTTCATCCTATGCAACATGAGGTTGGCTCGTTTTTGCATTGCAACCGCTTCAATCCTTCCTTGCTTATCATCTGATGCAAGTCCAAAATGTGGTTTTTTTTCAAGAGCTCCCATCGTACCTGGAATACAAGATAGTACGTTGTCCCACTCTGGCTTAATAATATTTAACAGGAAATCAGAACCAAACCAATGGATTTCATCGCCCCAAAATGGCACTTCTAAACCTCTAATTTCTGGAATAGATTGAATCAATTGATTATAGAAATCCGTTTCTAGTGCTCGGTCATTATTACCTAATGACGGAGCAGTTGCATAAGCACCAACAATATATTTCATATTTTACTTAGTAAGGATAACGTGTAATTATCAAGATCATTAAATTTTACGTAATTTTATTTACAATAGATAATAACTCATCTAAATCATTATCTGAAAATGCAAGATTCGGTCTAATTCTAATTGATTTTTCCCCTGTAGGATTAACCAGAAGGTGATTCGAATAAGCATTTGATACAAACTTATCTCTTGTATGTTTATCTTTAAAATCTAACGCAATGAGGTGACCAGCAGAGCGATAATTATCAAACATTTCTGATAATTCATTTTTCAGAATTAACGATTTTTCATTAACATTTTCAAGTAGTTTATATCTTTCAATAGCATTTAGAATGTATTCTGATCGAATTGCATCAATTAAGTCTCCATCCCACGTTACTTCAAGTGTTCTGTATTGACTATGTATCGCTTCAGAATATTTGTCATTTACCATGACACCACATATCTGAGCTTTTTTACCAAACACAATAATATCAGGATCTAAACCTATTTTTTTTGAATACCACATTTCACCTGTAGAGCCAAAACCGGTTTGGATTTCATCAACGATAAAGCATATATTATTTTGTTTGCAAACTGACTCAATCTCTTTTAATTTTATTGCATTAAGATGAATATCACCAGCTGTACATTGGATAGGTTCAATAATCACGGATGAAATACGACTCACATTATTACTAATATAAGAAACCATTTCATTAATTTCAATATTTACCCAGTCATTTGTTGGGTAATGCTTAACCCTGTTAGCAACGGAAACCATGTCATTATCGGTAACAAAACCCCAACTATTTATCCCATGATAGCTATTTTTTAAACCGACTACAATTAAATCAGGTTCTTTTATGTATGCAAACGCACATTTTAATGCTGCCTCAACAGCTAACGCGCCGGTTGAACAAAAATGTAAATTTTCATGTAGACTTATTTTCTGAAATTTACTTTCGAAGTCAGATAATTCATCTGAGCGAAACAAATTGTTACTCATTCTTAAATGAGCTATAGGTTTTATTTTTTGATCGAAGCTTTCATCAAAAACCGGATGGTTATACCCAAGAGGCAATGAAGAAAACATAGAAAACAAATCAAGATAATTTGTTTTAGATTTCTTGTCAAACACATGAGAACCACGGCTTTTTTCAAAGTCGATAGTAATATCAAATACGCTTCGTACCATAATTATTTATACTTTCTAAGAATTTATTTAAAATCTTCAGCTTCGTACACATGATCCACATCAGCACGACTTACAGCCATACGAATAGCTATTTTATTTCCAACTGCTGTTATCTTATGTTTACGAAAACGATTAATGAAAACCACATCACCTTGTTTTACAATTTTAGGTTTGCCTTCAATCATCCATTCCCACTGACCTTCTATAATATACCACCACTCATCCCAATCTGTATGATGATGCATACGGTTACCCTCACCTGGCATTTGCGCAATGAGTGTGCCACAGGTACTTGGGGAATTAACTACGGTATAAGACCATGAAGACTTTCTACCATATTTTTCAACAATATCATTTATATGAGTTATCTCTTTATTAAACTCATCCATGATATTCAACATAACACCATCTTGCTTTAATATTCTAGCGCGATCAGCATCGGCAATTTGCTCATCCATTTCGATGTAATATTGTGGTTCTGTATCGACTTTCTTTAGTGCCGATGAAACCGCTTCAGCCAATAAGAAGTCTTCTTCTTCATCAATATCTATCGTGGAGTAACCTTTCATATCATAGAAGCCTACACTGCCATCACCACCGTGGTAGGCGGCATTGTATTGTTCTATATTTTTTCTAAAACGATTAGTTTCCCATCCCATTAGGGAACAAGCATAAGCTTTAATAGGCTCCAATAATTGAGAAGGCGGTGTTTGTTTTCTTTGATTAAAGTTAATAGGTTCGTTTTTATAAACACATTCAATTTGTACATTTGAAACTGAAATCATGGTTTCAAAATCACCGTCTAACATAGCTTGAATAAACTCGTCAATTTCTTCAGTAGTAACAAAGGGTGAAGTTGCTAACAATTGAACTAGCACATCACATTCAATTTCATTTATAAAATCCAATGCAAAGTCATCATTAGTTGCAGAGTCTGACGACAATTCTTCTGGTCTTTGATAAAACTTAATACCAGATTTTTTAGCAATAGCTGAAAACATTGTTGACTCAGAGTTGATATAAATATCATCAAGTAGCTTAGAGTCTTTTGCCGCATTCACAATATACTGAATCAAAGGTAAACCATCAATCAATCTAAGATTCTTGTTTTTTACCCTTGTACTACCCATTCTCGCAGGAATCATTCCGACTATTTTCATATAAAATCTCTTTGCTTAGTTAAAACGTTTAAAAATTTGCAGTTCTTTATATTTTATTATGAGTTCAAATATCTTATTTACTCATACCCATTTGATATGGCACATACCTGAACATATCTAATCTACTATTATCATTTAGCCAATAGACTTGAATTAGAATAAACATAATCAGTTAATTTCATAATTTCAAAGGCGTCTTGACTCGTACCATTAGTTATTGGCGAAGTATCATGAATCGCTTCAATAAATTCTACCAACTCTAAAGCCCATGAGTTATCATTTTCATAATAGGTAGTCGACTCTTTAGGCTTGCCCATAGCAAAAGTTACATCCTCGAATTCTCTTTGCCCAACAATCATAGTTTCAGGCGCATAACTTCGAGTAGATGATAGAATACCATCTAGATTGATATATCCATCTTCAAAAGCCATCTCTAACAAAAACTTATGTTTCCATTGTGTAGCCGACGAGTGTAGTGTGGCGAAAACATTGTTATCAGATTTTAATGTTAGGAAAGCATTGTCTTCACATTCTATATCCCAAAATGAGGTGCTTAATTGCGAGCTTAAACACTCAAACTCATCACCAGAAAAATAACGAAATAGATCCAGCATATGTATACCTTGATCCATAAGAATTCCACCACCTGAGTAATTTTTATAATTCCTCCAGTTATCGTGAAAATCAATACTACCGGCTTTACCGTAGACACCGCGTAACCAAAGTAACTTCCCTAACGTCCCTTTACTGATAATTTTTTTTGCCTCCATAACAGAATAATGGAAACGATGGTTAAAACCATATTTTAAAATTTTACCTGTTCTTTTTTCTGCTTCAATCACTTCCAACATTTCTTTAGAAGTCATTGACGGCGGTTTTTCACAAAATACATGCTTTCCTGCATTCAACGCACGTATAACATAATCAGCAGCCACTTTTACATACGCAGAAACAATTACAGCATCAACATCAGTTGATAGTAATTCCTCATAGGAATCACAAAGGATAATATTTTTATCATGATATTCATGATCCACAACTTCATAAATCGAAATAAGCTGGGCATCATCCGATTCCATAATAGATTTTTCTCTAATCTTGCCCATTTTGCCATAACCGGCAATAGCAAATTTTATTTGTTCCACATCATTTTTCATCTAATTATTTTATTTAAAATTTAAAGGAGCTCTTGGATTTTCAAGGCCTTCAATTGCTGCCATTCCCATTGCGAGAATAGCTTCTTCGGTACTACCTCCAATATGAGGAGTGATTAGCACATTATCCATAGTTGCAAAATCGAGATCAGTTGGCGGCTCTACTGCAAAAACATCAAGGGCAGCTCCAGAAATTTTTTTGTCCAAAAGCAAAGCTTTTAATGCACACTCATCAACCAAACCACCACGAGCTAAATTTATAAGGATAGCATCCTCTTTCATCATTTGTAGTCGCTCATGATTCATAATGTTTTTTGTAGAATCGTTTAAGGGCAAATGCACTGTCACAACATCTGAACTTTTCACAAGCTCTTCTAAACTAACTGGCGTCACACCGTTTTCTTCATAAAATTCTTTAAAATCTAAAATATCATAAACAAGAATTTTACAGTTAAAGGGCTGCAATAATTTAATAAGATCTTTGCCTATATGGCCACAACCAATTATGCCAAAAGTACAATCAGATAATTGCCGACCTTTGACTTGATACCATTTACCATCTCTTACTTCTGCACAGGCGAAAATTGTTCTATGTAAAAGCGCAACCGCGAAGGAAACTACTAACTCTGAGACAGAGCGCTTATTAACACCACCAGTCCAACCAAGTTTCACACCATATTTATCCATCGAATCAAGGTCAATCATATCTAGACCAACCCCGTACTTTCCGATTATTTTTAAATCAGGCAGTTTAGATAAAACTGATTCATCAATTGTTTCGAGAGCGGTAATTGCCTTTTCATGACCCGATAAGAATTCAATCAATGTATCACCCTTTAATGACAAACCTTCGTCATTAAACTTTGCATCTGGGTAGCGATTTAAAACTTCCTGACGCAAAACAGGATGTTTAGAAAAAGATCTGGAGGCAACAACTAATGAACCCATCTTTATTTTACCCCCCCATATAGATCGAAATATTTTTCTAAAGCATTAATTAATTCTACATTATTATCGTAAAGTCCAATTTTTATATGTCCTTCATCATTTGGTAATATTAATCTAAGTTGGGTTGCACTATTTTTCTTATCTTTGGATAAAGCATTTAACATTAACTTAAGTTCAACATCAACATGACGAAACAAACTGCAATTTTTATCTAGAACTCCATGCATCCGTTCAAAATGCTCAGAAGTTGATACATTAAGTTCTGCTGCGACAAAATTAGCGATATCCATACCGATAGTTACAGCTATTCCATGAGGAATTGTATAATTAGTAGCTGATTCAATAGCATGACCAAAACTATGACCATAATTCATTACATTTCTAGGCCCTTCATCAAACTCATCTATTTCAATTAATTTTTTCTTCATTAATAAAGAGTTATGTATGAATTCTTCCATAACTTCTGAATCTAAGAGAATGTTGTCGTAGTTGTTAGAAATACTATTGAAACTATCAGGTGCATCGATGGCATGTACTTTTAGCATTTCACCTATACCTGAATATATATCTTTTTGTTCTAGTGTTTGTAAAAAACCAACATCTATAACAACTTTGTTTGGAGGTGTAAAAGTTCCTAATATATTCTTCACTTCACCAGAATTAATAGACGATTTTGAACCTATACAAGAATCAGACTGCGCCAACAATGTTGTAGGGTAAAATATCCAAGGTAATCCTCGCATCATTGTAGTAGCAAGAAAACAAGTAATATCCTGAATTATCCCTCCACCTATAGCAACTAAGGGCTGCCCTCTTCTAACTTTCAAATCAACCAAAGCGTTGACATATTCAGGGAATTTATCAAGGGACTTATTTTTCTCAGTTGCCTCGATCAATAATACTCTTCCACTATTTACGATATTATTAAGTCGTGATTTATATAACTCAGCAACATTTTTATCGACAATATAGATTGCGTTTTCGATAGGCTTGTTATTAAGCACATCCATACCTGCTTGAATAAATCCTGCAGTATAGTAACCTTTATGTGACTGAATTTTAATGCAATCAGACACGAGAAAACCCACCATCAATCATTATATTCTGTCCAGCCATATAAGTATTTTCCTCACTTACTAACCAGCTTACTAATGAAGCAATTTCCTTGGCTTCACCCAAACGTTTCATAGGAATTCTTTCTCTAATTTCTGATATACCATCCCGCCCTAAAACATTTCTAGTTAACTCGGTATCAATAAAACCAGGACCAACACTATTTGCTAAAATACCAAATTCAGAAAGTTCAGCCGAGAGAGCTGCAGTCATCCCATCCAGACCAAATTTACTGGTTGAATATGATGCTCGATATTCTTTAGTAATATGCCCAAATATTGAGGTTATGTTAACTATTCGCCCCCAACTTTTCTTCTTCATATATGGGATAACGGCCTGACATAACTGAAATGGTGTTCTTAAATTAACTTTCAATATCCGATCAAAATCGTCAAGATCAATTGATGCAAATTCACCAATTTTATTAATTCCTACATTATTTACTAATATATCAATATTATTTTGTTTTAAAAAGCTAACAAAATTTAGAATAGAGTTATCATCTAAAAAATCAACTTGCTGATATGTAGAGCCAACCGGTCCACAAGAGCCTTTGCCAGTGCCTGTCACAATTACATCATAATCATCTTGTAGAAGTTTTTCTGCAATAGAAAAACCAATGCCGCGTGTTGCACCCGTTACAACCGCTTTCGATTTTTTATTCATATAATATGCTCTTTCACGCACCGCATCAGGTAGCTACCTATCAGATGATCTAAGACCATATGGCCATCCTCTGCAGGACCATATTCCTTCTGCTCTGTTGGCACATGCACTGATATGTCTACAATTTTTCGTAACTTGCCGCCGTCAAATGCAGTTAAACCTACAGTAGTTGTTTCTTTTTTCTTAGCTAATTCAATCGCTTTGAGCAAATTTGGTGAATTTCCTGATGCTGAAATAGCGACTACTACATCTCCTTTTTTTAACAATACTTCTAATTGCTGACTAAAAATATTTTCATAACCATAATCATTAGCAATCGCGGTAATTACTGCCAGATTATCACAAAGACTTTGTACTCGAAAAGGTTTATCCCATGATTTAGTTCCTATAGCAATATCATTTGCAAAATGGCTTGAGGTAGCAGCACTGCCACCATTCCCAATAAAATAAATCGAAGAATTTGATTGCCTTGCAGATAACAATATATTCACAAAGCCTTCAATTTCATCGAGCGAAATCTTTTTGAGCACATCACCTACATACTCAAGATAGTTTTTTGCAAAAACTTTAACTGAGCTATCTTCTTCATAAATCATATCAATCTTATTCATAATTCCTAAACCTTCAATTATCTAATGTATTTTTTATAATAATATTTAATAAAACTTAAAATAGTTACTGGCGAATATAAAGTCTATCACCAAGCCGTCCAACCACCATCGATTATAAAGTTCTGACCTGTCACATAGCTAGCTTCGTCTGAAGAAAGATAGATAACAGAACTTGATATTTCACTAATCTCTGCCTTTCTACCTAAAGGAACTTTAGCAGAGTATTTTTTAACAAAGGCTTCATTTTCACCATCGTGTACCACGCCACCTGGCGATATGCAGTTAACCCGAATATTTAAATTCCCCCAATAGGCGGCAAGATAACGTGTTAATGAAATTAATCCGCCTTTTACTACTGGGTAAACTGAATGTGAATATATTTGCTTCTGATCCATTTTGTTATCTGCATACAAACTATCGAGATTCGCACCTTCATATATACGCTGATCATTTCCAACCACGCCATAAATTGATGACATTAAAATAATACTACCGCTTTTTTGTTTTTCCATGACACGCCCAACTTCTTGTGTTAATAAAAAAACACCATCTAATTCAGCATGAATAACAGATTGCCAGCCTTCAAGTGAGCATTCTGTATAAGGCAGATAAAAATCTTTTGGTTTTGCGGTTACACTAAAAACAAGGATGTCAATTCGTCCATATTCATCTACAATTTTATTTACAACTTCAGACACAGAACTTTTATCTGTGACATCTATATCTACCTGAACAATCCCTTCTTGAGAATGGCTATAATCTGATTTTGATGCAGCTTTAGATACCACATTAAGATCAGCAGAAATAACTGTTGCATTTTGTTTTTTAAAATGATGACAAAAATCTCTTCCAAGATAGCCCCTGCCACCAACAACTAAGACTATCTTTTCGTCCAGCTCAAACATTTTATTCCTTACCTAAAAAGTAAATCTTTCATTGCGACTGATATTTACACCACATCCAGTTTCGTATGATTCAAATAAAGCCTCTACTACCTTAAGCGATTCAATCGACGAATCAGCATTAAAGTTATGTTTAACTCGTCCTTTTTCAACAAAGTCAATAAATTGCTGTATTTGCTCAAGATACATTAAATTTGAATCATAATCAGATTCAGACCAAATCACAGATGGCGAGTCATTCTCCTGAGTTTGCCCAACAACTTTATTTTGACTAAAGTCATATGACACCCAACCTTTTTCAAAAGTTATCAAACCGCTTCGATGTGCTGGTTTTTGAAGATAATCTAAATGAATTTGGCTTACAGCTCCTGATTTATGTTTAATCATGAGATCAGACTGAACATCAACATCCAGCTTAAGCGAATCTGAATCAGATATTATTCCGTATACATGTTGCGGTAATCCAGCCAATTCTAAAGCTAAATGGATTTCATGTATAAGAGTTAATGCAACGCCACCACCTAATTCCTTATTTGCATAATATGCTTTTGTATAATCTTCATAGGGGTGCCAATCAGGTAGCCACTGTCCCACCTGGCATTGAATATTAAGGATTGATCCAACATCATTTTCATTAGAAAAACGTTTAATGGCTTTAACAATAGGATGAAAGATCAAGTTGTGGCCCACAAACGAAACAACATTATTAGTTTTTAAGGTCGTTATTAAATTATCGACACCATCCATTGAATGAGAAAGTGGTTTTTCAATAAACATTCCCTCAACATTGGGGGCGATTTTTAATGCCGCATCAATGTGCATACTTGTTGGATTGGCAACAACAGCAATATCCGCCTTAAAGGCAATAGCCTCATCCCAGCTGCTAACTTCAGATACATTAAGTTCTTCCGGTAATTTTTTGTAATGCCCTTTATTACTTCGCAATGCAACGATTGAATTTATCCCAATTTTTTGTAAATTTCGTATATGCCGCTGCCCAATTGAACCACTACCTATGATCAGTGCTTTTTTTACTTTCCGGATTTTTTTTAATTTAGCTTCAGATTGTGCGTAAAACTGTTTTTTAAATTTTTGGCTACAAGCTTTATTAATATTAATTATCTCGGGCTTTTGATCTAACAAAGTTAATATATCATCCAACGAGAATATTTTATTTTTATCATATAATTCATCAAAAATTACCGAAAAGAATTCAAAGTCTTCAGGATAATCTAGTGTCATGCGAAGCCCTGGTCTCTTATGGAATGGTTCCACATCAAAATCAAGCACATTAAAAAGGCCAGTATCCGTAAAATAACGACCCCAGACTTCAGTGTCATCTGTATTTTTAATTTCCATTATTTTTCTAAGAGCAGAAACTTTGATTCCATAACTAAATACACCATGCGGTAGATCAAATTGTCGAATTAAATCAGCGTCAGTTTCAATATATTTTTCAACAATTTTATCTGCGTATACAGGATCAACCAAAGGACAATCAGCAGTAATTGTTAATATATAATCGTAACCAAACTCATCAGCTGCTCCCAACATTCTTGCTATAACATCATCTGGGTGACCGGCATATGACTTCACATTTTTTTGTTTTGCAAATTCGGCCAGAGGCTTGTCTTGTTCCGAAGTCGATGTACAAATAACTATATCATCAATTTTTTTTACCAATTTCAATCTATCGATCATATGCCCTAAAATCGGCTGACCTTTAATCTCTAATAACAATTTTTTTGGTAATCGTGTTGACTTTAATCTACCTATTACAAGGTATCCAATTTTCAAATTCTTATTATTCAAAACACATCCAATCTATAACTTGTTTAGCTTTAATCGGTTTCGTAAACTCAGCACCTAGCATATCTATAACATCGAGCTGAGACATTTTTGTTGCTTGAGATGTACGACAAAAAGAAAAATCACTTTGAGAAAAAACATCCCCAATCTCTTTATCTTTTTTGACTAATGCGGCCATCTTCATAGGTCCATACTGAGAATAAGACTGTTCTCCTGCATTCAAAGCAAGTAAACCATTGCCATATAATTGATCTAATAACTTTAATTTTGTCGCAAGCTGATTAAACATCTCAATGGAAACTGCAGCAGAATAATCACAACGCTCCTGACCATATAGTGTTGTTACATGCTTTTCTACAAAGTCCATCCCGTTTGATGAAACAAGCAATGTAATTAATTCATTATTTTCTTCATTCCATGCAGTATGATCAGCATAACCAAAAGATTTCTCAGAATAAAGTGATTGTATTTTTCTTACTTTTTTCAAATTCACATCTTCATACTTTGTTGGATAATTTTGAAATCCAAACATAAGTATCGTTTGACGATTTTCAAACACATTTAATGCGGCATCTATTTCTTGTAACGAACAACCGCCAACTCCAACTACTATTTTTGAATTTTTACCCATTTTTTTGAGAACTGATTTCTGAAGTGAGGGGACATTTAGACAAGTAGAATGAAGTTCTATGAAGTCAGGTTTAAATTTAGCTGCGAACTCAACAGCCGTCGAATCATTTAATAGTAGCATTAATTCCTTACCGCTCTCTTGAACAATCGCTATCAACTCAGCCCACTGTTCAGGAGAAAACATCCATTTTTTAAGAACATCATATGCAGTATGATCAGGATGCATATATTCATCAAGATCCAGTGAAATATGCATTTTAACGATATCCGCAACTGACTCTTCACAAATTTTATGTAATAAATCTTTCATAAAAGGAAAATCCCCTTCATGATGCCAGGCAGTTTCAGCAATTAATTTTGTCATTCATCAAACTCCGCACCATAAACTTCATGTGCACGCTCATACTCTTCCATACGTCCAATATCAATCCAATATTCATGTAGAGGGAACATGTTAACATTCTCATTTTTTTTAATTTGTTGCTTCAATAAGTTCGGCATATCTATATAATTTCTCCCATCAATATCTCTTTTTATCGATGGATTTAACACATATATACCCGCATTAATAAAAAAATTATGGATTGGTTTCTCAATAATATTTGAGATTATATCACCATCTTGTTCAATGACTCCGTAAGGAACTTTTATATCGTATTTGCATACACACATAGTAGCGATATTTTTGCGCTCATTATGAAATTCTAACAAATGCCCAAAGTTAACTTTCGTTAATAGATCACCATTCATCATTATAATAGGGAGATCTGCGGCATCATTTGGTAACAAGCCTAACGCTCCAGCGGTTCCCAACGGAGTTTCCTCATGAACATATTTAATACTTACTCCCCAACGACTTCCATCTCCAAAATAATCACGTAACATTTCGGCTTTATAGTGTGTAGAAATAAAAAAATTATGAAATCCACTCTCAATAAATTGATTTAATATAGTTTCAAGGATAGGTTTGCTACCAACATGCAGCAATGGTTTAGGAACATCATTGGTTAATGGACTTAAACGTTTACCAAATCCTCCGGCCATAAGAAAAACTGGATTATCATGTTTCACATTATCGGTTAGGTGGTGTAATGTTTCTAACCCAAATAAACAACCCTTATCATCAACAATCGGAATATGAAGTAAATCCTTGTTTTTCATCAAGGATAATATTGATTTTTTATTATCACTTACAGATGCTATCATTGGACTTGAATTCATTACTTCAGTAACAAAGACACCCATGCCTTTATGTTTCAATAAAGCTCTGCGAATATCACCATCAGTTATGGTGCCTAATAGTTTATTATCTTCATCAACAACAAGAGCAATACGTAATCCGCCCTTATGAAGAGTTTCAATAGCCTTTTCAAGCGTTGCTGATGAATTAACTAGAGTTTTTGACCAATCACTCAAGTTAAACTCCTTCTGTTTTCAACATGGTCTGTTTAGATTGAATTAGAGTTGTGGCATCCTTAAGATCTTTATAAATAACTGAACCGGCAGCGATTACACAATTTGAACCAATCGAAATATTCTGAATCACTATAGTTCCAGTTCCAAGGTGACTACCTTCACCCACCTTGATACCGCCACTAAGCGTTACACCTGGAGATAAGTGACAATTTTCTCTAATTTGACAATCGTGATCCACCCGAGAAGCAGTATTAATGATTGTGTCTCTACCAATATATACACTAGGCTGTATTATTGCCCCTGCCATTACTTGGACACCTTCTTCAAATACAACATCACTGGCTACAATTGCTGAGGGATGGATAACGCTTACAAATTCAAAACCTTTCGCTCGCATTTTATGTGACAAATCCCAGCGTAGTGATTCACCAGGTAATACCCCTATACCATTTGCTAACAGAATTTCACTATTAGAATATGAATCTAGTGAATCATCATTTCCTAGTACTTTTATCCCGAACTTTACCGTGCCCTCTTCTTCGTCAGGTGCAACAAGTCCAATAACATTTCTACCAGACTGTATTAATGCATTTGCAATAACTTTCGCATGCCCTCCTGCCCCCAGAATAATGACCGGTCGTTTATTATAAATTATCAAGTTATAAGCTCATCTGATTTTATTTCACTGTAACTTTCTTCACCTAACAGCTCCCAATATTCCATTGGACTTTTCCCTGTTCCCGGACGCTTAATAGTAATATTATTTTCAGTAAAAATTTCGCCTACTGCAATATCATGTGCTGCCACAATGCTCTTACGCGCAACATCGCGATTACCTAATTCGGATGGCCTTGGTCCTTTAACACCATCGCCCAATATTTTTTCAACAGCACGAATTCCATCAACCATATTCTTTAATTCATATGGTTCTAAAGAAGCCTTGTGATCAGGCCCAGGGAGTGTTTTATCAAGCGTGAAATGTTTTTCAATCAGTGTAGCTCCTAATGCCGCAGCAGCAATAGGAACTGTAATTCCTTCACTATGATCGGAATAACCTATTTTCAGTCCAAATACATCAGCCATCGTACTCATTGCTTTAAGATTAATATCACTTAAAGGTGCTGGGTACTCAGTAGTGCAGTGCAGCAGAGTTACTTTTTCATTGAGAATCTTTCGTCCTTCTTCAGAACAAAAAGCATCCTGAAATGCTATTCTTGATGGGTTCTTAAGGCCAAGCATACCAAATGCTATAACGCCCAGTGCTTCTTCGATTTCATCCATCGCAGCCATTCCGGTTGAAACAATAAGTTCACAACCTGTTTGTGCATGTGCTAGTAGCAAAGGCCCGTTAGTAATTTCTCCAGAGGGTAATTTTAACGTTTTAAATTGAAGATCATTGACTATGAACTCTAAACTTTTCATGTCAAAAGCAGTTGAAAGAAACTCAATCTTTTTTAACTTGCAGTATTCAATTAACTTACGGTGCGCATCATGACTCAGCTCCAATTTTTTTAACATAGCAAATTGTGATTCATCAACGTTGATTGATTGCAGTTGATATTCCGCTTTGCTTGCATATTTAGTTACCAAATTTTCAGTTTTAAAAGTCTGAAACTTAATAACATCAACACCCGCCTCTACCGCAGCATCTACCAACTGAAAGGCCATTTCATCATTACCATTATGATTGACCCCAGCTTCTGCAATTATTATTACTTTATCCAAACTTTACTCCGTATATCATAAAATTGTTTTTTCAACAGACCGTCAAGTTTTGATATTTTTATAATCGATATAATTGCATCTGTCGCCCCCCCTTTGCCGTAGGGGTTCTCTACCGATTCCAGCTGCTCTTGGAAATCAGAACTAAAAAGTATTTTTAATGCATCTTCTATAGATTCTTTTGTTGGTAGACAATCAATTACACTACCCGCTTTGATCCTACCCTTTTGTCTATCACCAATATTTATAGTACCTATGCGAAAACTTGGTGCTTCCAATAATCCACTAGAAGAATTTCCAACGACCCCATCAACATACTGCATAGCTGAAAGATATCGTAGCTGACCTAAAGATGTAAAAGAGGTTGTGTTATCAGGGTGAGACATAACATATTCATCAATCATACTATTAATAACACGACCATCAGTGTCTGCATTTGCTTTAGTAAATAGAATATGTGTATCTTTTAATTTATCCAATACGGATAATAAATTTGAAAATTGTTGTTCTGATGTCGAATTTTCAAGAGTTACAGGATGAAATGTAACTAAAAAATTTTTCTTACCAAGCTTAAAACCTATTGACTCCTCAAGCGACTCACGATTAAGTAAAGTAAGCAGTTCAATATTATCAATTCCTGTTGCGCCTACATTAAAAACACGATCTGGCTGCTCTCCCAATTGAATAACTCGATTTCTATATACTTCAGTAGCAGTAAAATGTAGATGAGCCATTTTGCTAATTGAATGCCGCATAGCTTCGTCATATGCGCCTTCTGTAGTTTCACCTCCATGCAAATGTGCTATAGGTATTTTTGCAATCGTAGCTGCACTCACTGCAGAAAATATTTCAAAACGGTCACCCAACACAATGACAAGATCAGGATTCATTTCTTCAAAGGCTTCTGCAAAACCTATCATTGCAAGCCCCATGGATTTACTTATTCCAGTAGAAGTATCTGATGAGAGCAGTATTTCTACTTTACGATTAATAGTAAAACCATCTTTTTCAATTTGTTTGTATGTCAGACCAAATTCAGGCGAAAGATGCATACCCGTGACGACTAACTGAAGAATCATTGAATCATCATTCTCGATTTTTTTCATCAGCCAATATAGCAAGCCATATTCAGCGCGAGTTCCAGTCACAACACATATTTTTCTTTTTTTAGTCATCCATTGCCACGCTACTTGGTAAATTCACCAATCGATCTGCCAACCATTCTGTATTTGTCAACTCAACAGACTGGCAAAAATGATTCATTTTAAGTCTATGCATTGGCATCCATATTGGGCGAGTCATAACACCGTGACTATTAGTGTATTCCAACATAGCTGTCTGCTCTTCTTTATTCTCAACGACTACCGTATTCAGCCAATAATTGGACTTTGTATTATCGGGCTCCTTAACAAACTGAAAGTGATTCTCGTCCCCCCATTCCTGGTAGCGATGAGCCAGCGCTCTTTTCTTTTCAATAAAAGCAGGCAATGATTCTAGCTGTGCTACAACCAATGCAGCATTAAGGTTTGGCATACGGTAGTTATAAGCAACTTCATCATGCACAAAATCCCATTTGTGGGGTATTTTAGCCGTTGTTGTAATATGCTTTATACGAATAGCCATCTCCTCGTCATTGGTAAGCACAACACCACCACCACCTGCCGTTATAATTTTATTTCCATTGAAACTTAATGCCGCTAATTTACCAATCGTCCCTGTATGTTGCTGTTTATACAAACTCCCAAGTGACTCCGCAGCATCTTCAACTAAAACAATTTTATAGCGATCACAAATTTCTTTAATTTCATCAAGTTGAACAGGAAATCCAAAGGTGTGCATAGGTAAACATGCACGAACAATGCGGTTACTCACCTTATTCCAGCACAAACCATCATTTCTTACTTCACAGTATTCATCCAGAAACGTTTGCAAGCTTTCAGCTGATAATCCTAATGTCTTCTGATCGACATCTACAAATACAGGTTCCGCATTGCAATAACGAATCGCGTTACATGTAGCAACAAAAGTTAATGACTGAGTCACCACTTCGTCATCAGACTCGACACCGGCCAATTTCAATGCAATATGCAAAGCCGAAGTTCCATTGACTGTTGCAATCGCATATTTTGCGCCAGTATATTTTGCTATATTTTTCTCGAAAGCATCAACGTAAGAACCTATACTTGACACAAACGTTGAGTCAATCGTATCTAAAACATACATTTTTTCGTTACCTGTAAATTTCGGTTCATGCAGAGGAATAAAATCATTCGTTGAATAAACTTCTTTCACAAAATTAACGAAATCCTTAAACATTATAAATTTCGGATTTATAAGCTTTAAGATTCTCGGCTTGAGTAATCCAGTTTATCGTTCTTTGTAAACCTTCCCGTATATCAACTTGAGGTTTAAACCCTACTAGTTTTTCGATTTTGGTATTGTCGCACCAAAGTCTAAAAACTTCGGACTTTTCTGGACGAATACGTTGCTCATCTGTGATAAATTGAACATCACTATCCATTAGTTCCTTAATAATATCTAGGGTATCCCCCACACTGATTTCAAAGTTAGAACCAATATTAACAGTCTGACCTATACTTAAATCTGATTCAGCCAAAGCAACAAAGCCTCTACAGGTGTCTTCCACATAGTTAAAATCTCGAGTTGGGCTAACATCGCCCAGCTTGATCTCTTTCATACCATTCGCAATTTGAGTAATGATGGTCGGAATCACTGCTCGAGCAGACTGGCGTGGCCCATAAGTATTGAATGGCCTTGCAATGGTAACAGGCAGCTCAAAGGTATTGAAGAAACTCATAGCCATGGCATCGGCGGCAATTTTAGTGGCACTATATGGTGACTGTGGTTGAAGTGGGTGATTCTCATCAATCGGCACATACTGCGCTGTTCCATAAACTTCACTGGTCGAGGTATGGATGACACGGATATTGCCATTCTCTTTTGCTGCCTGACAAATATTGAGTGTGCCCTTGATGTTAGTGTCGACATAACTATCCGGTGCTACATAGGAGTATGGAATGGCTATCAAAGCGGCCAAATGAAAGATGATATCGACACCTTTGGTAATGTATTTGCAGTAGTGAGGATCGCGAATATCCCCGGTAAAAACTTCTATTTGGTTCTTACAATTGATATCTTCTAACCAGCCCCAGTTATTAAAGGAGTTGTATTGAGATAAGGCTTTTACCTTATAACCCTTAGCTACGAGCATTTCGGTGAGGTGGGATCCGATAAAGCCATCAGCACCAGTGATTAATATTGTTTTCAATGAACCTCCTTGCCAATTATTGATTCATAATCGCCTTGTTCTATTATCTCACCATTTTCAAGCTTAAAAATACGATCACAATATTTTAAAGTTGTTAGTCGATGGGCAATAACTATTAATGTTTTTACACCATGAAGCTTCCTTATTTCTTCAACAATTTCATGTTCTGTTTCGTTATCGAGGGCACTTGTTGCTTCATCCATAACAAGAACATTCCTGCCATGATAGAAGGCTCTTGCTAATGCAACTCGCTGACGTTGCCCACCAGACAATCTCACACCTCTTTCTCCCAGAACCGTATCTAATCCTTCTGGCAATTGCTCCACAACTTCAGGTAAAAACGCCTGCCTTAATGATTCATTAACGCGAGTATCGTCAATATCATTTTCTTCTACACCTAATGCTACATTACACCGAAGTGTATTATCCATAATGAAAACTTGCTGTGGCAAATATGCTACCTGTGATCGCCATGCCTGCATTCTTTTACCTAAATCACTTCC
>Ga0075447_10000392_pt1 | contig 21950 bp, 22 predicted proteins | sample CoawatmetaG10DNA_FD_72352 | JGI IMG/M metagenome (GOLD analysis project Ga0075447, IMG submission 72352) | Marine microbial communities from the West Antarctic Peninsula - Coastal water metaG104-DNA | ecosystem: Environmental > Aquatic > Marine > Coastal | place: Atlantic Ocean: West Antarctic...
ATAAAATATTACCCTAAAATTTATCACAAACACATATTAAAGAATATTTTAAAAAAGAATCTTGAGGTTAGGCGAATTATAAATTGGACCTCAATTATTGCTGAGTTGTATGATAAAGGATATTTAGAAGATGAAATATTTAAATCATAAAGATTACTCAACATTCACCGATGAAGACTCTGGAGAGGAAATTAAATTAATCCTCATGGTCGGTGTTAGAAAACTCATAAAGTATGAGTTAATTAAATATAGCTTGAGCCTTGAGTCGGTAACACCAATGACCCTAAAGGGCAAAGAATCCTTACACGTAATAGTTAAATGCACGGCTTCTAACCTATCAGGTAGTCTGGAAACCTTTGCTTCAGCATCTCCACTGACAACAAACTCCAATTACATAATTGAAATGGCAGAGAAGAGAGCATTGGCTAGAAGTGTTTTAATGCTACTGGGAATTTATGATACCTATAAGGGAGCGGATGAATTTTCAGCAAAACCAAAGCCACCTTTTATTCCAAAAGGATAGTTGAAAAATCTTTTCAAGAAGATATGGCTTTCAAGACCCCACAAATGTGAGTGTTGTCACCAAGACTTAGGCGAAATACCCTCTGCTTATTTCTTTTCACATATACTAAGCAAGGGGGCTTATCCTTCTTATAAAAAACTAGAAGAAAACATTCTATTAATATGTCAAGATTGCCATTTTAAATGGGAATTTGGTAATCGCAACTCGATAAAATTTAGTCTAAAGAAAAGACTTTATGAGTTACTAAAACAGGCATATAATAAATAAAGTGTACTATATCATACTTAATAAACCGCTTTAGAATCTTTTATAATAATTAATTGCATATTCTTTGTGTTGTTTCTTTCATCACTTGTTATATTGCATACATGAAGAATAAAAGCATCGTCATAGGTGATTACACTTTAATACCCACAAGAGGACAATCTCATAAGGATTGGCTTGAGGCTAGATCTCATTGTATTGGAGGAAGTGACGTTGGCGTTCTTTTTAATTTAAACGAGTGGTTCTCAAGCTGTCAGCTATTTTATGAAAAGCTAGGTAGGACTGAACCTAAAGATCTAAGTGAAAATGCTAGTGTACATTATGGCTCTGCGTATGAAGATGTGACTTTAAGAGATAGCCAGTTCTGTAATCCTAATGGTAAGGAAAACAATCACATTAAGAACTTTAATGATGGAAAAAAACTAGCGAGTCACGTACCATTCCCTTACATGATAAGTCACAATTCTTTTCCATACCTCTTAGCAAACGTTGATGGCCTTGGTTTTAAGGATAAGTCTATAACTGAGCAGGATGTAATAGATATGGTTGAAAAGGAAGGAAGAATTCCTAACCCAGATTATATCGTTGAAATTAAAACTCAAGATTCATATGTAAAGGATAAGTTTCAAGATGGTTTGAATCCCTCCTACGCTATGCAAGTAAAAACTTACTGCACCATATTCTTAGATCAAAATCCAGATATCTATGGGATGCTTTATACTTTTTGCTACGATAAAACATTAACTGCACATAATGTTCAGATAGATCAGAATGACATTGAGAATATTCTAACGGTGAGTAAAGAGTTTCACAATCTATTAGGACAAGGCAAGGAGATAATAGATGAGGGTTATAAGAGTAATTTGAATGAGGATGAGATTGATCAAAACTTATCACAAATTCACCCAGAACCTAAGACCAGTGTCATCTCATACGGTAAGTTTTTAAGCGATAAGTTCCTTGCTAAGGAGTTTGTTATAAAGAATCGAACCATTAAAGGGAATGATGAAGACATTGAATTAGGTCTTAGATATCATAAAATAAATGCTGAAATAAAAGCCCTAACAAAGGAGAAGAATACAATAAGCAATCAATTTAAATCTAAGCTAGTTAAGGAAAGGTGTAAGGTTATTGACTGCTCTCCTAGAGGTAGAATTTCTTATGGAAAGAGATTAACGATTACAATCAAATAAATATATGCTTACAAAAGATCAAATATCATCTTATAAGAAATTAGACAATCCTCCTCAATCTTTGTACATGGCTTTAATAAAGCAAGTTCATGTCAATCCTAGTCACAAAGGAAGGACTTTCTCTGTCCCAGAGGGGGGATATAGCGCATTAGTTGTTTATTACTATTTTCTAAAAATGCTTGATTACACTGATGATCAAGCTATGGATGAAACCAATATGACTGATACAAAAATAACAATTGTACAAAAGCACCTAGATCACTTATTACGTGGTGGTCCCGAATACGATAGAGTAAATATTAAACTGCAACTAGTGGAAAATTACATGGTACATGAGCAGTTAAAAGAGCCTTACGAGGAGATAATAGATTAATTAAATAAATATAGATAAAATGAGCAATTTAGGAGGACTTTCGTTTGAAGACGGAAACAATGTGAAAACAATATATGTAAAGGCAAGGCCTGATGGTTTTATGGTTCAAAGAATAAAGGGAGATGAAAAGGAAGATGCCCTTGCTATGGATGACCATGAAAGGAAAAAGAATAGATACAGAGTTAGACCTTTAGAGATGGGTACAAATAAAGGTGATATAGTAGTTGAAAGGCTTTTTAAAGAAATCACAGATGTTCAACTAATAAAAGTTGAAGAGGCTGAGAATTTTGGATCTAGAACCGTGAAGTTACATTTTAATAACATGAAAGAAGGTAGTCCCAATGTGTGTGTGCAGATACTTTTACTCAACTCAAAAGGATCAGTAGACCAATATGCAACTTCATTGATAGATCGTGTTCCTAATATTGAAATTGGAAAGTTTATGAATTTAGAATCCTTTGCCTATATCAGTAAAAAAGGAAAAGATAGACACGGTTTTAATATTTTTCAAGATGGGGAACAGATAAAATCAGCTTTTTGGGATACCGAAACAAAAACATCAAAGGGCAATAAACCAGACTCAGTTAAAACAATCAAGCTGGGTAAAGAAAATTGGGATTTTTCTGATCAATCAGAATTTCTAATTGACATATTTAATAAGTTCTGTATTGATGTTGACAAGGCATTTGGAAACGAAGGTACTAAAAGTAAAGAAGCCAACCCTAAAGAGAATTCACAAGTGTCACAAGAAGCCGATACAGTGGATTTACCTTTCTAACAACCACATTTCTTTTTTTCTTTTTTTTAGTTTAGAGGGGGTTCACGCCCCCTTTTTTTACCCTTTGTTTTATGATTAGTAAAGAAAAAGTATCAGCATATATATCATCAAACTTCAATGTCATTGGAGTGAATGCCTTAAAAAAACCTAGCGAAGGTAGTTGGTCAAAACACATGAAGATCCTTAGAGAACCCAAAGAGATTGATTCTTGGGGGTTAGCCATCATATGTGGCGCGGTCAGCTCTGTTGAGGGTAAGGCATTAGAGTGTATCGATATAGATTTAAAACACGATTTAAGTAAAACGCTATATACTCGTTATAGAGGTAAAGTAAACAAGAGAGATCCTGATTTACTAGACAAACTAACCATTATTCGTACAGTGTCTAAGGGCTATCATTGGATATATAGATGCGAAAAAATACAAGGAAACAAAAAACTAGCCGTGAGAAATGCTGGTCCAAAAGAACCCCCAGGCGAAAAACCTGTGTTGATCGAAACGAGAGGCGAGAGAGGATATATTGTGTCTGAACCATCTCCAGGCTATAAAAAAATTCAAGGCACGTATTCTAACCTTTCGACCATCTCTACAGAAGAACGTGAAATACTCATTAGTTGCGCTAGAGAGTTTAATGAAGTAACAGAAAAAATAGCAAAAACACCTAAATCTGATCTACGAAATACATTTAATGTTCCACAGCAGTCGGAAAACTTAACTAGTTGGGACCATTATGATAAAGAAGCATCTATTCCCGATATTCTAACAAAAGCTGGTTGGACTAAGACTGAGGAAAAAGGTGATCGAGAATATTATAAAAGACCTGGAGTAAGCACCTCTCAAAACAGCGGAAACTACAGTACTACTCACAATACTTTTACTTGTTTCTCCTCAAGTACGGTTCTAGATCCTGATCAATCATATCACCCATTCCCACTATATACAGCTCTAATGCACAATAATGACTTTAGAGCAAGTGCTAGGCAACTATACTCTGAGGGTTTTGGTAGCGCATCGTCAAAACAGAAAGAAAGTGGTGTTGAATATGCTAAAAACCGATACAGTGAAGAGTCACAAGTAGGAAAACAAGTAACGGAAGTTGATGTAAGTATGTTTTTGAGCGACTATGAAAGCGACTATGCTTATCTAAAATCAGTAAGGGCAGGGACGGTAGAAAAGGGTCTGTCTACAGGGTCTTTAAAAATTGATAAATTTCTTTTATTTAAACCTGCGAGTTTTGTCGTAGCTATCGGTCACACCAATGTGGGTAAGTCGTTAACCCTATTATGGTTGACTATGATCGCTGCTTTAAATCATGATTGGAAAATAATCGTTATTGCAAAAGAAAATGGTAGTCATGATTTCAAGTTAAAGCTTGCCGAATTCTACCTTCAGAAACCACTTCAGGAATCGACTATTGAGGAATTTGAAGAGGCATCCAAATGGATCTCCGATCATTACACATTTATAAAAGGAAGGGGTGGATATATCAGATCAATGACCGATGCCCTTAAACTCCTTTATAAGTTGACTGATGAGCAAAAATACAACTGTGTATTACTGGACCCATACTCAGGTTTTGATCAAGATAAACTTCCAGGTGAGTCTGCTCATGAAATGGATACTAGATTTAACTCTGAATTATTAGACTTTACTGAAAAAACCAAGGTTTCAGTAATACTTAGCGTTCACACAGTAACTTCAAGCAGACGAGAGAAAGATGAAAATGGCTACATGAAACGCCCCCATCTTGATTCTGGCAGTGGAGGGGCTACGTTCTCAAATAGACCTGATTCAGTATGGGTGATTCATAGAATTATTAACCACGATGATATGCGTGAACGATTCACCACTCAATTGTATGTCGATAAAGATAGGCAGCTAGAGCTTGGAGGTATGATTTCTCCTCAAGAAGAGCCAATAAAGCTGCTACTTAGGGATAAAAAATTCTTTGTTGATGGTACTGAAGATATTATTTACAATGTCAAGAATAAAAATAAAAATGATGATCATGGAAAAAATCTTACATTATATGATCAGGATATGCCTTTTTAGGAATATGTAGTCAATTAAGTACACAATCATTGTTATATTACCAAATAACTTATTATTTTTACTATATGATATATAACAATATCACTCACACAAATTTCAAAGAAGAATACGCTTTCAATAAATATATTCAATCTAAAAATGATTGTAATATCATGTGGTTTGACTATTGGCTAGACTGGTTAAATGAGAGAAATAAGGATCATGAAATTTTAGATTGGTAATTAGAATAAACATTATGATTAAAAAACGACCAAGAGGAAATCTAAAATCAAATTCAGGAAGCAAGGCAAGAGCTAAAGGGCATCGATATGAAAGGCAACTTCGTAAGGAGTTTATTGAATTGGGATTTACAGAATGCCAAACCAGCAGATTCGCATCTAAGATGCTTGATGCTGCTAAGGTTGATTTTTGGGGAACTGATCCGCTGTATGTACAAGCCAAGAATGTCGAGCGAAATTTTGATCCACAAGCCATTCTCGAATCGATGCCAAAGACAAAAACACACCACAACATCGTAATTCGAAAAAAGAAGAAGTTCAAAGATGTTGTGTGTATGGACAAATCAACTTTTTACAAGTTTATTGGAATGTTAAAATCTAATAAAAATTTATAATGAAAAAACCAAGAATAATAGTCTGGGATATAGAGACTAGCTTCATGCTCGTTAAGTCCTTTGGTTTATGGAATCAAAATCACAGCCATAAAAATATCGTTCAAGACTGGTATATCCTTTGTATATGTTGGAAGGTTTTAGGAAAGAAGAAGGTGAATACATTCGCTCTTGACTTCGATAATGGAATTACCAATGACTACGAATTAGTCAAAGCAATGCGTGAGGTCTTAGTAGGCTGTGATATACTAATTCATCATAATGGAAATGCGTTTGATTTAAAGAAATTCAATGCAAGACTAATATATCATGGATTTGATCCTATCCCTCCAATGATCTGTATTGACACACTAAAGGAGGTGAGAAAGATTGCCAAGTTTTCATCGAATCGTCTTGATTATCTCGGAACTCATTTGGGACTTGGATCAAAGCTAGAAACAGGGGGACACGGATTGTGGGATGGTGTTATGGAGGGAGACCCAAAAGCTCTGAAACTCATGATCCGCTACTGTATTCAAGATATTTTGCTACTTGAAAAAATTTATTACAAGCTCCGTGGATACATGAAGATTCATCCAAACGTGATTCGAAATAACGAATCTGAACATGGGATGCATGGAGTTCAATGCCCCAAGTGTGGTTCATGGAAAAATCATAAGACTATGGTAAGGAGAGCAGCATCAGGTAAGGTACACCAACAGTACAAGTGTTTGGGGGAGAATTGCTACTCATACTTTCAGTTACGAAAAGCTGATCCAAAAAATATAATAACAAAAATATAATGAAGAACTACGAAAGATTAAGTGAGATTAAACCCTCTGATAATGAATATGTGTTTCTTAAAAATACATCACATAGCAAACCAAATGAACTGCTTTATACTAACAATCAATTCATTGATTTCGACATGAAAAAATACGATGTTAAAGAGGATGCGTTTTGGAGGCCAGTAAATGCTATAAACCCTATTTCTCGACAACTTTGCAAGTTAATCTTGGAGTTAAATGAGTTACCATCGGGTTCTGAAATTGATGGCTATCAAAGTAACGAATATTTTACTACGTATAAAAGTAAAGGCAGAAACTATATGCACGTTCACAAGGGTAAAGATATTTCAACCAAATGGACCGAAGAACTAGATGATTGATGAACTTAAAAAAGCTGAAGAGCAACTACAGGAGGCTATAAAGAAAAGAAGTGATAGGTATAAGCTAATTCAAGACATGACCGTTTCGGCTATCGAAACTGAAGGGATAATGAAGGGAATCAAAATATTGACTTCACAAATAACTTCATTTCAAAGAAATGTCAATACGATAAAAAAACTTATGGGCTATCACCAAGACGAAATAAAGAAAACTGAACTAAAGAAAAAAACAATAATATGAGCTTTTCAATAAGATGCATTAAGGAAGTAGATAAGGTTAGGGGTACCGAAGAGTACATAATAGAGTGGCATACTGCTGATCGAGAACACAGATGTGCCATAAGATATACTGAAGAAGAAGCTATAAAGACCTATCAATACGTTGAAAGCATTCAAGGAAATACAGTAGAGAGAACAGAGTTGGATATGAATACTCTACTGGAAAGTCATTAGCTGTGTTGGCTAATATTTTAATTATGTATAATCAAAGGGCATAAAGGAATGTCCATCGTTTTATTTCGACAATGAGTTTTGGTCAAGAGCTTATTTATTTGTGTATTTAACTCCTGGATCGTGGTGATTTCAGGAGTTTTTTTTTAACTATAAATAAAAAATATTATGAGTGAGTTAATTGTATGGGTCTGTAAATGTGGAATTTTAAATAACATAAACAGCAAGGATTGTGCCGTGTGTAAGGAGAGTAAATCTGAGAGAATTAAAGTGTATTAGTTTTTACTAATATTATTAGTTTTTTCAATGTTTTTTTGTTATATTCATAGGACATCAAATAATAAACTTAAATAAAGAATGAGAGAAAATAAACACCAAATAAAAGATCACATATTGTGGATGTCCTTAGCAGATAAAATGATTCACATCTTGGATATTATAAAGTTAAGATATGATGGAATCATCAATGAGCAACAAGTCATTTATATGATAAAAAAAGAAATTGAGCTCCCTAGTATTGTAAAAACACTACTTAATTTTTTCGTTGTAGCACTAATGAAGACCCCTGATTTTCCAATAGATCATGTTATGAAATCTGCTAGAATACATAGAAAAGATCTATTAGATGATTATTTAGATCTTATTGATATTAAATCCTTAGACTTTACAACTAAAAAAACAACTGACATGACTAACACAATTGAAAGAAAAAACTTTAGTATATCCAAAGCACTACTTGGAAAGAATAAAATTGTAACCTTTACCCATAGTGGTGTGTCCTACACCTATGACCATGATGCTGTCTATGACAGATGTCGTGAAGATTTAAATGATCCTAAAAGATCGAACTCATTTCCTAAATACGGAACGTACACCACCTCTCATGGAGTACCAGTTTTTGTAACAGATAAGGCTTCTGATTTAATCAAAGCTGAGTAATATAAAAGGAAGTAAACCCCCTACTCTAGCTTCAGCGTATCAACCAGAGCCAATGATCAAAATTCATGTTGCTAATGTAATTAATTTAAATCCTATATCGTCAAGACCCACAAGCTTCACACTCAGTATCATCAATAGAGCAACTTCCTCCTACGCATTCTAACTTAAGCCTATGTATCTCATCTTTAAGATCCATATCCATAAACATACTCCCAGTAAGTTGGGATTCTAACTCTACTATTTGCTCTTCTTTTGTCATCTATTTTTTATTGTTGGTTTTGGCCTAACTAAATTATTACTTCTAAAATTACTTTTTGGCATATAAAATAATGGATCTATTCTATTTTGTTCTGAATGGGTTTTCCTAAGATTACTAGTTGGAATGTACATCCTAGGGCATGGACCATAGACTTCATCCCATGAAATCATTAAAGTACCATTTACATCTCTTAAAACCACACAGTCCTGTTTGGGTAGCCTTTGGGTAGAATAGGTAGACTTCTGGTAAACTTCTGGTAGATACGTTGGATTGACAATCCTCATATTACAACTTAAAAAAATCAATAATAATATGTACCTCATTTTTTAAATAATCTCAATTTGTAATTGAATCCAAACACTTTATCAATGGGATTATAATTGACCCCAAATGATTTATTACGGTTCTGAAAATCAAGACCAATAGTTGGAGAACCCATCATATCTATGCCCAAGACAGCCCATATAGCCTTGTATTCCATCGATTGATACTCAGTGAGCGTATTGGTGATTGTCTTGGTTATAACCTCCTGAGGAGGGTAATTCTTAACGGCTCCAAAGTTGAACCCCTTGATCATTCCCTTGACATCTATATTGTAGAGTACTGTTACGGCACTGTCTACAAAGAACTCTCCGCTATAATTGGTAATTAATTCTCCTTCTTGATTTACAAATACTGTATCGTGAATGGGTTTACTTATGTAGCGCACCTTATCTAGAAATACCGTATCCGCTGGTTTCTCAATGAATAGCGTATCAGTGTGGCTTTCTGTAATTACAGTTGTAACGTATTCGTACTTCTTTTTAGTTGCTATAATCGTCATAATCCCAAGAGCTATTGCCATTAGGATGATGATGGTTGTTTTCTTCATAATGTTTGTAAGTAGTTGATAATCAGTAGGAACAAACCCCTACGTATATAAGACCTCTTTGTTCCTTTACTTTTTAACTGTCTTTATTATTTTCTTGAGGATATCAGAAATCAAAGAGCCTGAGAATCCAATGAGCCCACTAGCTCCTAGCGTATCCATTCCGTCTGGAATATCAAAGTATTCAGCAAGTAGATTCCTTGTGTTCTCTATGCCTATTATTAGGAGAAAAGCTGTCACAAAGAAGTGGGCAAGGACATTATCGTTGTGTTTTTCCCACCATTTTTTGCAAAATCCTCTGAATTTAATCTTGCCTTCACCCTGATCATCATCGTACTTGTCTTTCTCCGCACTATATTGCAGTATCCAAAACAAGAGGATGCCTACTACTGCTGCGATTATGTCGTATATGTTTATATCAATCATTTTTTTTCTTTTAGTTTTCTTCTTGTAATAATTTCATTTGCTAGTTTGTATCCGACCCAAACAATCGATAGGATTGTTAAGCAAAGCGTAGCATATTCATTCACATGAGAAATCATTGTATTGGTAACGATCATAGTGAACGCGAACACCCCAGCAGCTTGGTCGGATTTTAACATTTTATAGATCGTTAATGTTAAATAGTGTATATGAGTACTTATCCCCCCACCCCAATGATTGCTGGCTTTTTGCGGTAACCATCAGCTCATCAAAATGCTTTGGATCTTGAATCACCTGGCACCCTGCGGAATATCGAGATATGTAGCGAATGACCTTCCATTTGGAACACCTGTGAACGTTAGTTTTGAATATACCCTTAATCTTTTTTGATAAATCAATATCAAGAAGATCATCCTTATTATTATCTCGGACATATTCCATAGCACCGCACTGCTCTAGGGCTTCATATGGGAAATTTCCTGTCCTCCCATGGATCCCAATTTTGTAACAGCCTTTATACTGCCCTTCTAGCATGATGATAGTCCCATTCTTATTGAGTGGATTACGGAGCCAATGAACACCAGGATCGGTTGTTCCAGGATATAGATCCACCTTCTTTTGACAGAGATCATCCTCATATGCGACACCGATATAATCGTTGAAAGTATCATCGGCAAAGCAGATATCCCGAATGCCAAATATGTTCAAATTGAACGTTCCTGTACAGAATTTGTACTTTTTTTTCTTGTATAACTTCTTGATTTTGTCGTAGCTCAAATCCATATTGCAAAAATAAATTGGACTAGAGCAATACCTTTATGTCACAATAATTTGGTGAGGTTAGTAGTTGAAGTTTTTAGGTGTGTTTCTTTGCTTTGGCTTGGTCACATAGTCATTACGTGTTCTATATGATTTAACGTCTTTATAGAAAGGAATAAAACCCAATACTCCAAGAGATTCCATTACAGCTCTATCAGCTCTTTTAAATTTATCTTCAGAAGATATTTTTTTATCACTAAACAGGTCATTAACCGCAGTAGTTGTATTAAGTCCAGCCTTAAAAAAGGGTGCGTATGCGCCAGTGAATTTAGTAAGCATTACTCCTGCAAGTTTATTTTTTCTTGATAGGTCTTCACTAGTAACTGATTGATACATGAGGCCGTGCTTAAAGCTATCATACTCTTCGCCATTTCTTAATCCTTGTAAATAGTTTTCATTAAGATGTTCAACCGTAAGTGCTAAAGGAATTCTTCCTAAATTTCCCATACGCCTCCCTAGAGTAAGTGAAATAATTGATCCAAGTCCAGACCGAGCATACATTTCAGCAGTTTGTTCTTCTTGCTCTTTTTCATCCTCCTCTCCCAAAGCAGAGGATAATGCATTATTGAAAACACCTCTTGTTGCAGTTACGAGTGGTGTGTATAAAGCCATTCGCAACCCAACAGCGGCCATTAGTCTGGATCCCTTCGCTTGATTTACTAGTCCCTTTTTCATCATAATATTTATCGCAGTAGCAGCAGTTTCAAATTCATAAAGCATAAAACTTATCATTGCTTTATCAGCTCTCTTAGTTATACTTATGAATGCGTTATCAGAGGCTCTGTTTTTTAGCTTCAGAATTCCAAGTGCTTTGTTATTCGTTGTAGAAGACTGCTTTACTTCATTATCTGCGTGTGCAGTAGCTTTATCAATCCCTTCCTTAAACTTAGCCATGTACTCAGCATCATTTTCTGCAATTTTGTCAAAGTCCACTTTAGTCTTGGTTTGTCTTTTGAACTCAGCGGCATATGATCCAAACCATAGAGGTCTTGAAACCATCCTGTCTGGAGTTGAAAGTAAAAATCCAGATATAGTTTTAACAGCCGTTTTTAACTGAATATGATTTGCTATTTGCTTTGCTTTATTTGCAACGTCACTCCTTGCTTCTGACTTGCTACCACCATCTTGATCAAGGAAAGTGTTACCATCAGCAAACTTTCCACTCACTGATTTACCATAGTTTTTAGTTGTCTGATAACTGCCAGAATTATGCATCACATCTTTTCCCTTAACACCCATGTATAAGTCTGAGTATTTAGCAAGACCAACTGTATATTCTTCTGCATTTGCAGTCATTACATAAGCAAGGTTAGTCCCTAGTTCAGCAACTGCTCTTGGTGCTGAGGCTAATATAGAATAGTATCCAAGTTCTTCTAGTCCGTTAAGAATCCTACTACTAGAATTGTTTTGTTTATTTTCTCCTTCCTTAATAATCATAACTACTTCTGCAAAAGCATCCCTTAAAGCCTGAGCCTTTTCCCTCTCGTTTGTCCCTTTGAATTCTGCTGCTTTGTATTTATAATTTGCTCTTTTTAAAGCTCCATCAGCTATCTTCACTTCATTAGTAAGATGAAAATCTTTAAGAGTTGCTTTTGCTCCCAATTGCATTGATAGTATCGGATCTGGCATTAGGGGTTTAACTTGAGAATTTCTTTCTTTAGATGTCCCATCAGAGAAAGAGGAATTAATATTATCATCTAAACTAGGAGCATCTTCACCCTTCTTTTGCATTGCTTGGTGATGTACGTAGTTTTCAAAATGTTCTGGTCTATTACCTTGATTCATTGCACCATTAAACATTGTCTTCTCTGACAGATTATCGTTTACTTCTCTTATTATCGCTGCTACTTTCTTTTCTTTAGCAGTGAGTTCATTATACATTTGATCCGCTGTTTTTGAGGCATTATCTCCAAACTCCTCTACAAATAATTTTAAATCATTTTTACTCATTGAGGGTAGATTTTCTTGATCTACTCCATATTTAAAGATTTGAGCAATAGCATCCTGTGCTGAGAACACTTTTTTAGATCCTGGATTGCTCTCAAATTCACGTTGTAATCCATAAGCCCAAAGTCTGTACTTAGCTTTTACTATGGCATTATCATTTTTGTTATTATCGCTACTAAGAAGGTTTACCGCCTCGGTTGATTTCTCATTGATTTTTTCAGCTTCAGTTGTGTATCCAGAAAAAGCCCTTGCAAAAGATCCAAACACGTTATCAAATACTTTCTTATTCTTGGTATTGCCTATAGTTTGATCAATATTCTCTAATGCTCTTGATCTTATCCTTCTAAGAGTTGGGTTTACAATTGCATCTCTCCAACTACTTACATTAAAATTCCCAAAGAAGTCTCTTATTTTAGTAATAGTACTCTTCTTTCCTAGTCCATCAATGACATCGTTAACCTCTTTGCCTTTCTTTATTGCAGCAAGTTGATTCCTTAATTCTTTTCCGTTTGTAGGTAAAATATTACCTTTAATAGCCTTGATTGTTTTAACTAAATTTGATAAAGAAATGGAGGTCAACTCTTCTAGTAATGACTTGTCTTTACTTAATTCAAGTAACTCTTGAGCAGTCTCTCGTTCGTGCTTGTTGGCTATATCACTAGTTATTGATTTCCCATCTGATCGATACTTACTAGTTGTACTTATCGTTTTAATATCATCTGCTCTTTGCGCCTGATCTTCAGCTTCTTTTTCTGCTTGTGTTTGTGCTATTTCAGATTCGCTAGGAGCCTCCTTGGGATCAATAATGGTCTTGTAGTTCTTCATTAGAACAGCCTCCTCAGCAGTTATCTCTTTATCTTTTACCATAGCCGCAATAGTTTCACTAAACGATTTATCCCCTTGTGGGTTTAATTCGATATACTCGTCAAACTTTGCTCTCATATTGCCAGCTTCATTTTGCTCTGTATCTATAGCATTAAGAATTTCACTCGCCTCATTAGCTGCCTTGGAAATTTCTCCTACATCCAAGACTGTTGACCTCTCACTAAACCTCTTGTTTAATTTTAGGTAACTATCTAATAAATCAACTGGAATAAGATTTACATCTACCGAAAATAGAGCTTTGAATATCTCAAATGAATTAGGTAACGTACCTAGTTTCTTCTTTATGTTCTTCGCGGATGTCTTTCGTTTCTTGTTGGCATCAATAACTGAATCAGCAAAGGCCCTATCAGCGAGGACCCTCTCTGTAAATTTCATATACTTGGCTACAGCTTTCTCATTGAGCAAGTCAGTTCTATTAAATCCATTCAATAAGGCCTTGGTTTGTTTTATTGTAAGCTTATTTGCCCAAGGGAGGTCTTTAATAAATTGTTGGAACTGAGCTTTCTTCTCAACCAATGCTCCCTTGTACATTCTGGCCCCTCTGGATAGCGTTTTGATTTGCTTCTTTAATCCAGTAGTCTCACTCATAGTAATGGTTGTACTAGGAGGAGCTTTAAGTTTATTTAACTCAGCATCCCACTTTGCCTTAACTTCATTTGCTTTATCCGAATATATGGATTTAACATCATCAGTTTTTTCTTTCTTGGCAGTTTTGTTTTTAATCTTTTTTGCATCCTCTAATTCCTTGCTCTCCTCTTGGGCTATTGCTTTAAGTTCTGCGCTTCTTTTCTTTTTTATATCTTTTCTTATTGCTTCCCTAGCAGAGGGAGCAGAGGGGATGTCTTTAAATTGTAATTGTTTAGCATCTCTAAAGATAGACTCTCTTTGAATATCTGTAGCATTCTGATACACATCTGACTGGTCTAAGTGTTCCTGTATAGTTTCATCTACATCTCTAGATGGCACATCGGGATCCTCGTTTACGTTTTCTTGAGTTTCAATTACATCCTGTAACTCAAAGATTAAGTCTTGATATCCTTCTAGCTTTTCTGCTTCTCTTGGTTCTCCTGCGTTTCTTTCTTCATCTCCAAGTCTTTCTTCTCGATTAGGTACATTCTCTTGGCTTTCTCTGCTCTGGGCATCGCTGCTAATCTCTCCTGAATTGTTTTTTTCATAATCTTCTAGTATTTCATTTTGACTTTCCTCGTCTAAAGCATTAAACCAATTATTGTATCTAGTCTCTAGTTCCGCATCTTTGCTGTTAATATCATCAATTTCTGCTTGAGTTAACTCTTCTTCACCCAAAAACTTTTCATTAATTGGAACATTTTGCCGAGATATATTGCTTCCAGATCCTGAGAAGAAATCGTATTGTCCCCTCTCTTTTGCTTCTCTAAGTGCTCCGATTAATCTCTTAGCTGGTGCTGAATTAGGTTTACCCCTTTTTATATCAGCTTCACCCTTACGAACATCAGCTCTCTCAATTCCAAGATCAACCCTCATCGTCATAGGATTGCCATCCCAATTTAATACACCTAATTCTATTTGACCAGCAGCGTAATCAACATCTTCTTGAGTTATCTCATCCGCAACTTTATTTGGATCCGAAACTCTAGTAGAGGTCTTGGCAATATCTTCAATTGTTATTTTACCTTGCTGATCCGTAGATTCTTCGGCTGTAAGTCCAGCTTCTGCATCAACTTGGTCAACATTGGGTTCTGCTCCTTCATCAACTGAAGGTACTCCTGTGGGGTCTGTGGTTGTTTGTTCATTTACTTGTTCTTCTATATCTACATCTTCTTTTACGTCTACCTCTACCTTTGCATCTACTTCAGCTTCTTCTTGTTTACCTAGTATACCAGAGGGGTAGGAGTATGTCTTATCGCCAACTGTTTCTGTTGTTAGATTTACTTTAGCCTTTGTTTTTTCGGGTATTGTTTTCCAATCAATTAGCCCACCTTCTGTAAATTCTTTTAAACCACCTAGATCATTTTCTTCGATCATAGCATCTACTTCTTTTGAAGAGAATGTAGGAGTATGCGTTGTAGCCATACCTCCTCCCATTACTAAACCAGCGAGACCTTCTTCATTTGCAGACTCAAAATCAACATTTTGAAAAGCTTCAACAGCCGTTCTTCCCAATGCTAATTCTTTTGATACTTGAGATGTTACACCTTGCAAGGCTTCCGTACCATACTCAACCGCACCAGCGGTAAGGACATTCCCAGCTATTTTTACAGCTTTAATTGCACCAGCTCTACCTCCTTTACTGATTCCTTTTTTAACAGCATCCCTTATTAATCCAGTTGCTGGACCCTTAATTATATTAAATGCTTTACCTAAACCAATAAGATCTAAAGATGTAGCAATGGCTGCCCCAGTAAGAGCAATAGCCTTTTCATCTTCCCCCTTGCTGATAATGTCCATCATCATTGAAGGAGTTACATCTTGTTCCTCTACTTTGTTTTTCTGAGCAGCAATAGCAGTGAGATTCTCCATGTATATATCTCCATATATAATTGATCCACTACCAATCACTGGCATCACTGATGCTCCCAATACTGGCAATTGTCCTCCAACAAGAGCCATAAATTCTTTTGGATTTATTCCATCAGATAATTTACTGTTTGGATTTATAAATTTGGAAGCTTTAGCTCTATCTAAAGAGATATCAACCAAATCCTCCATAGCTCCTTTTCTGTAGAGTGCTAGTCTTTTCTTAGCCTCATCTAGGGGAACCTTTACAATTTTTCTAGTCGATGGTTGAGCAGGTGCCCCTCCAAGACCTGAAGATATTTTTGTTTCTTCTATCTCAGCATAATCCAATCCTTCAGCTTCTGCCTTATCTATTGCAGTAGTATAATCCTCTACGGCTAATGTCTTAGGATTTAAACTCCATGTAGTCTTAAACTGAGCTGGTATCTGATTAGTGAAAGCATTATAAAATGCATCCTTAAAAGTTACACCTAAATCTTTAGCTGAATATCTTGGATAACCTGTATCCCCTGTGCGAGATCTTTTAGCAGCAGCTTGGTCATCTGAAAGTTTAGCATCTTCTTCAGATACCTCTTGAGGTGTGTTAACTATCCCCAGCGTACTGCCTCTTAGATATGAATTGGTTATTGAATTCCCTTGGCTTTCCTCTATTACTTCATTAGACTCTTCCCCAACACCACTTTCCTCGGTAGTATCCATAGAAACATCTTCCGAAATAGATTCCAAAGGTTCTTCCTCTTCGATTGGATTTTTTTTTTGAGGAGTTAAACTGTATTTTTCTAAAAAAGAATCTTTCTCTTTAGTGAAAAGCCCATCTTCTTTTACTACCTCGTATACTTTATTCTTATATTCTTCGTCCTCCAACCATAAAGATTGAAATTCATCATAAGACTTAGTGAATTTTCCTTCACTTACGAGAACATCATAAAGTTTCTTGAAATCGTCCATATTAATATTTAATATTTAATCGGGTGGGTCTAATATCCCTTTTTTAACCGTTGGGTTTACTTGATCTTCGATTGCACCAGTAGAATTGCTTATATCTTCATCAGGAATATCGGTTTCGAAAGGACTCATGCCATCGTCAAATGGAATTTTACCTTGATAAGGAGTGTTGTCTATACCTTTTTGTGCGGTGGCGGTTAAGGAACGTATGACTTGCTCTATCTGTTCTGCGTTAGTTGCATCGGCTAGGTTATAACTTCTCCCATTACCTTCGTAGTCAAATAAGATCATACGCTGATTACTGTCTCCTTTGCCTACGCCTTCGTTCCAAATTTTAACATAATGTTCTTTTACCTTACGATATTTTTTATATTTTTTGACGAGATCATCATCATCATCATAATCATCTGGTAAATCAAGTGACCCAAGATCTCCAAACTTATCTTCTACTAATTCTTCATAAGTAACTGCCTCACCTGTCTCCCATAAAGGTGTTCCCTTTTTATCAGAAGGAGGAGAATCTCTATCTCGAAACACCATGTGCTTTATGAATTCTTCAGCACTATCCAAGTATTTAGCTTTTTTAATTCCAGCAGTCAATGTGAGTAATTGTAACTCTTCTTCTCCCTGACCTTTAGCAATTATACTAGCTAGGTCTGTTATTTTCTCATTCTTTTCTTTTGTTATCTTCTCTCCTTTATCCCTTTCTTTATTTGCCTTTGTAAGTCTTTCTGCATTTGCTTGATCATATTTTAATTTTTCCGAAGTTCTACTTCTTTCTTGAATTGAAGCCGCAGCGGAAGACCGTAACTTATCTTTTATTCCCTCTAAATTTGTCTGCGCAATACCAGTTTTATCTATATAAAGTTGAGCGTGTTTTTCAATTTCAGCCTCATCATAATTACCATCCTTAAATAGATCACCATAGCTTATTACGGTAGTTCTGTATTCAGCACCGTCCTCCTCTATTGAGAATAAAGATTCTCTATTCTTGGTCATATCATCTAAAATAATATCCTTTGCCTCTGATGCTATATCCGTATGATCAAGTTTAATAGCCATCTCCCCTTCTTGCATTGCTGTAGGTGATGCCTTTAGTGTTTTTGAACTAGAATAAAAATCAGCTACAGCGGCTAGGTACTCTGTTCTTTGTTGTGAGTTTTCAAAGTACTTGTGGGTCTTAGCATAGGTTCTTGCTCTATCAAGGTTTTCTCTAGACATTCTGGAATTAGCTGCTAGGTTTTTTAAGCCACGCATCTCTCTAGCGTAGTTAAAATCATTACTACTGATATTACCAAGCCTTAATTTGACTCCGTTTTTACCTTTAGCCTTATAGATATTATTGGCAAGTTTCTTTTGAGTATCCTCTATTTCTTTACTCACATTCTCCTTGTGCATATCGTCAACCTCATTGATAACAGCATCATAGTCTGCCATCAATTGCCTAGCTTGATCTATACTTTGCTGTCTACCAGCTAAGAAAGTATTGGATATATTTTGAATACCCTTGACCATAGAATCAGAGGCTGCCTTATTATTATTGGCAATCTGATTACTGTAGTCTATTGTTTTAAATATCGGTTCTGCCATGATTAAGAGTTCCAATTAAAGGTTGTACCTGTATTTATGCCTTGAGGTAATGTAGGAATAGTAGGATCTACTGGTGGTGGTAGATTTGGCATTCCTGTTGAACTAGGTGGTGGTATTGTTATAGGTAAAGACTGACTACCATACCTTGCAGCATCTGCTTTAATCTGTGCCTTTTGCCCAGCGTATACCATTCCAGCATTTCCTAAAGCATTCAAGGAATCTCCCAAACCATTTGCCATCATATTAGCATTTGCTTGACCTGTGGCTGCATTTTGAGCGATATTACCTGCTGCAAAATTCAAATTAGTGTTTAGTAGATTTGCTTGGCTACCTTGCTCAAAACCGAACGACTGGTTGAATCTATCAAGATCATTTTGATACATTGCTGATTCTCTTCTAACTCTCTCGTTTGCATTGAACAGTGAGTTATCCTTAACAGCGTTTTGAAAAGCAGTAGTTTTAGTATCTATTCTCCTTACTCTCTCTTGAGCCTCTCTTCCTCCAAGTTCTCTTGCGTTAGCATACTCTCCTGCTTGAATTCTTCCAATAGCACCCATGAGATCACTACCAGTTCTTGAGGCTTGAGATGCTCTATATATTTGATCAGCACTATTTTGCCTTATATCATCCCTTCGTACTTCAGATCCTGCTGCTCTACCTTGAGATGCCATTAAGTCATTTTGAACAGAACTCAGATAAGGCTGTAATGCATCTTGGTTATTAGTAAGCTTTAACTCAGGTCTATCCCCAAGTAGATTCCGCATATCTTGCTGATAAGTACCATAATCTTGTTGGTATTTTTTCTGAGCAGCTTTTTGATCTGATTGTGCTTGTCTTTGAGTAGCTGCTAAAGCTTTATTTTTCTTATTGTTTTGAACTCCTGTTATTATTGATCCTGTAAGACCAACGGCTGCACTACCTACTGCTATCCATGCCATAATTAAATACTTTTTAATAATTTAAGATCTTCGGCAGTTATTAGTGGATCACTGTAATCCTTTGCAATAACTTCCTCCTCGACCTCCTCAACTGTTTTTTTATCTGTCCCATGTACTGTAATAAATGTGACATCACTATGTGTGTATATTACTCTTTTAGTTCCAGGCTTTGTGATTCCCTGATGGGGGGCTTTAATCTTAAAAACTCCTTCTTCCGTTAATATTGAGAGTTCACCCTTCATTAAAAAGTAAGCGTGTTCTCTTTTGTGTATCTTAGAAATTAAAATCTGATTCGCTGGACTAAATATTTCCCTCATATAATAACCATCTGTAAACGTATGTTTGACAGGATTCTTTTCTTGTAGTTCCTCATCACTCATCCAGACATTTTCTATATGACCTATTCTTTCTAGTTCAGAAACTTTTTCCCTGAAATCACTTTTTACTTCAACTAAATTTTTCTCATCATCAAAATTGAGAATCTCATTAGCTATTTCCTTAGTTGTTATCATTAATGTAAATATAGCGAAGATTATGCACTATATCACTTTAATGCCCAAGTGAGTTCCAAGTTCCAATCATCACTGATTCAACTACATCTGGAATACTATTGTCCTTCATTTCTAATTGTATTTCTACTATTGTTCCCACCATTGGAAGTCCATCAAAAGCACTATCATCTGGCAAGACATCGGCACTCGACACTCCATTTTCATAATAGAAATTCAAATCCGTAAGTTCACAAGATTGTCCATTCTCAGTAGTTACAGTAGCTTTTAATACATTTCGCTTAACAAAGTTTGTAACCAATCCTGCTGATGGAGAAGCTAATTGTACTGTAGCAAAAGTGAATATGAATTGTCCCTCTTCATTCCCTGCCGTATCACTATTTGTAAATGAATCCTTTGGTAATGTAATTGTTTGAATTCCTGTCTTGCTTGGTGTAAAGGTTGCGGTATAATTTGTTCCACTTCCAGTAAATCCAGATATAGTACCTCCTCCATCTACAACTATGTCTCCAACCACAAAATTTGATGTACTCGAAATAGGGGTAAATGTTAATGGGATACTCGCATTCGATGTGCTTCCAAACTTTGCTATTGTGCTTGTGATAGCAATAGTAGGATTAACTCCTGTCTTTGTGAAAGTAAATACTGATCCTGTATTAAGATTATTGGCAGCATCTGTAAACACATCAGCGTATACGTTTATATTACATTCTCCATTAATTAGTGGGGTGAACGTAGCCGTATATACAGTGCTACTTGTTGAGGAAAAATTACTTATAGTACCATTTGAAACTACAATATCTTCTTCCTCAAAGTTAATTGTTGCCTCACTTATGGTGAATGTTAATCCTATTTCAGTACCACCAGAACTTCCATTATGGTTTACCTGAGAAGAAGTAATCGCAACCGTTGGTTTTGTACCATCGTATGTGTAGCTGAACTGAGTCGCTGCTAGATTGTTATTCGTACCATCGGTGAACGCTCCTGCTGCTACATCAATAGTTTTAGTGCCGTTACCGCTAGGTGTAAAGGTTACCGCATAATTCTTTCCGCTTCCTGTAAATCCACTTAATGCTCCTCCACTTACGGTAATATCTCCAACTACAAAATTAGTTACAACCTCACTTATAGTGAATATCAATACTATAGTTTCAAGATTTGATAAGCCACCTGAGTTTACATCGTTAGATGTAATAACCAATGTTGGTGAGACATTGTCTGTGCTGTAGGTTATTCCAGTATTAGTAACCGCTACCGCTGTATTACCTGCCAAATCCGTAACATTATAAGCTATACTGTATGTAGAGCCTGAAACGAGGGATGGATTGTTAAATAACACTGCTGGTATACGAACACCACTTGTTAATTCAGTTGATACAAGGTTTGCTGTATGCGGAGATCCGCTATCTGCGGTACCTCCAGTCCTAGTAAATACTACAGTACCACTAGCACATTGCTCGGATAATGTATATCCAATATTTTTATTTAAAACCGTAGAACTATTTGATGGACTTGTACTTGATATGACAGGAACCGTAGTATCAATGACTATAGCACTTGTGGAATTAAGGTTGCTCCCAATAGTAAAATTGGTCATACTACCAGCCGTATTACTAAGGATGTCATTAGTTCCTAATGCTATTGTTTTAACCGATAAATCAGGACTGGTGTCTCCAGCTTGAACAGTATAAGTTCCAGAGGCTGAACTAGCTCCACTAATAGAAGTTATCGTTACCGTTCTATCTGTAGATCCTGTCTCAAGAGTTACCACCATTTCAGTTGATCCTCCTCCAGTATCTGAAAGCGTTACGGCATCACTAAAATTAACAGTGATATTTATGGCATCTCCAGTGTTGTAATAACCATCATTTGTGGTGGATGTTACCGATGTTATTATTGGAAGGACATTATTAAACGTAACTCCTGTTTGTGTCGATGTGCTA
>Ga0075447_10000393_pt1 | contig 21907 bp, 30 predicted proteins | sample CoawatmetaG10DNA_FD_72352 | JGI IMG/M metagenome (GOLD analysis project Ga0075447, IMG submission 72352) | Marine microbial communities from the West Antarctic Peninsula - Coastal water metaG104-DNA | ecosystem: Environmental > Aquatic > Marine > Coastal | place: Atlantic Ocean: West Antarctic...
ACGGCAGTAATAGAGTCATCCGACTACGAAACCCACCCCAAATTCTTAATCGAGGACAAATAATGGAATATACATTTATAGCACCAACACGACTTTTAACTGGCGAAAACATCACAAAAGCAGGCATCGCAGAAACTCGCGTCCTGCCTCTATTACGTGCCGCCGACAACTTACATTCTGCAGTCTGCCAACTCAGCCCTAACGGCAAAGCTTGCCTTGCAGCTCACTTCCCTGAAGTACTAACAGTAGCCCAGATGTACGGACAAACGTACGAATGGATGGACGGACTAGAAGAAACCAGTACTAACTAAACCTAAATTATAACTAAGCAAGGAGAAACTAATGCCAGACTTGATATATTCACGAAACGGTAACAACGACTTCCTAACCAGTTGTCAAATACACGCTAACTCGCCCGCAGTTTACGCCCATGACTACGCAGAAGATCTATCTAGTAAGTATGGTAACTTCAACTCAGCTCAAGCCATTGAGATCATGAATGACTATGGCTACGGCGTAACGCAAGCCGCTCAAGTTCAAGGGCGAACACAAGAAGCTAACCTACACGGTCAGCACCTAATGGCCTTTGCAAAACGACGTGACTTCTTCAAACATGAAACTCCCGCCGAGCAACCAGAAATTATCTTCTATAACTCACACGATGGTAAATCATCGATGAAGTTATTTGCTGGTATCTACCGATTTATATGCAGCAATGGAATCATCGCAGGCGAAGGATTCAACCAGCGTATGATCCACTACAAAAATAACTTAGACAGCTTTGAAGACATACTCAAATACACCGCTGGCAAGTTAGAAGACATCGCGCATATGACGCATAACATGAAGAACATCACGCCTGATACAGATCAGATCATGCATTTCGCAGAAAAAGCCTTAGACACGCGCTACGACACACAGGATCAATACAACTTAGGACTCAATACGCGTAACGTCTACACAGATCGTACTATTAACCAGGTACTCACACCAGAACGCCCTGAAGATACTCCAAATGACGCATGGACAGTGTTTAACCGCGTCCAAGAGTCAGTTCTGCGTGGCGGTATGCAAGTACTTGGCAAAACCAAGCGCTACGGACGAAGTGTCGTTCGCTACAAAGACTCCAAACCACTCACGTCCATCAAACAGAACGTCGACGTTAATCGAAAGCTCTGGGACATAGCTCAAGAGGTATTAGCAGCATGACTACTAACGAAAAAACAACCGCCGAACAATTACAGTTTCAACTACAGTTTATGGGTTATATGGGAATGGCGGGGCGCGAAGAAGAACGCGACAACGCCTATATCAAAGCCCAAGAACTCGCTCAAACCCTCATAGACCAAGGACATTAGCTATGAGCAACAAACAATACTGTACGCACGACAACGAAGACTCTTGGTGGGAGTACGACGCTCGAAGCATGCCGCTATGCCTAGTATGCGAAGTGTGCAAAGTCGTAAAACTCAGCGCTTATCGCGGCGACGTACTAACTGATCCTAATTACCATGCCGACGAACCCATCGAGGAGCAAACGTAATGGAAGACTTTCAAACTTCAATGGAATCCATTAGCCGACGTATAGAGTGGGCGAGGGCAACCAACCTAGTAGAACAAGCAGTACGCTTCAAGCTTGATGCAATGAATACGCCTTTTGTCAACGCAACAGAAGAAGACAAAGAGCAATTAGCCCTAGCATGGGCACGCATCTTACAAGGATAAACCAACTAACCATCTAGGAGAACCTTATGTTCACAGCAGGACTTATTGCAGCAGCTGGTCTGCTCTTCTTACTCTTTAAATTCAACTTACGACGTATTGCACGCTTCGACATAGCAGTCGATGTCATAGCAACATTCTTTTTAATGTGGATATTCGCAGGCACGTTTGCCGGGATGGTTGCAGGACTTACTGCAGGCTTAATCATCAGCATCGTGCTATTTGTTGCAAAGCGATCAATGCGCACAGAAAAATTCGGTATGAGTAAAACCGATAAATTCCCCTACCGTAAATTCGGTTGGAAAACCGTTCACCCCCAATAAGGAATAGTTATGTCTAAACCAATGTTATGTGCAGTCACTGACGATGCATCCTATGACGCAAGCGACCATGAAGAGGGGCTTGGGTTCTACAAAGTTAAACGAGCAAACCCTGCATTATCAGAACCAGAAAACCGCCCTGATTATATGTCCTTAAACAAAACCCTAGAGCCACTCATCACAGAGTTTGGCGGTACGAAAACTGTCGATAAAAATGGCACCGTTCATATCGACTGGTCGCACTTATAAAATAGATCTTGACTTATTAGTGTCGCTAATATTAGTATTAGTAATAAGAACAAACTAAAGCCAAGGGCCCCCCTCCCTTTATAACTAGCTTAGCGCACTAGTGGCTAAAACGCGCCTTCACTAACTAACAGACTAATACCTATGGGCATAACAGCAACTACTCCTGGTAATTGGGACACCCTCAAAGAAAGCACAAAAACTACTGTCTTAGAAAACGACATGGTCAACAGCCCCAATCACTATGTATCAACGTCAAGCGACATTGAATGTATAGATGCTATAAGAGCCTCTATGACACTCGAAGCTTTCCGAGGGTACTGCAAAGGCGCCGCATTAAAATACTTATGGAGATACGAACGTAAATCAAAATCTTTAGAAGACCTTCATAAATCGGAGTGGTACACAAAAAAACTAATCTCAACTTACTAAACTCGAGGATCGAGCGATGGATACTAAAGAATATATAAAACTTAGTAATGAACATGACGTAGCAACTCGGCAAGACTACATGCAATACGACAAAATTCAATTTGTAAATGTCGTTGTAATGAAAAAATTTCCAGAACTGTACTCAAAAATATCAGACGACTTTGACGACAAAGCGTCAGAAATATTCGCACAACGAGCATGCGAATCCTCATATGGCGACGCACCTGGATTTTAAACATGGCCTCTTTAGTAGAACTACTAATCACCGCTGCGGCGTTTATAGGTTTTATTGTCTTACTAAAAGGCGCCTGGCTAATAGTCAGCGATAAAGAACGCGATTACCAACAACGTAAACTTAAAAACAAGGGACAAAAATGTCAATCGGACAAACCTACAAATATTCAACTCGTAGAAAAAGAATAGTCGCCGACACAAAACGATTCCTCGCAGCAGGAGGCGTCATTGAACATCTTCCTTATGGCGTCAAAAAAATAGATAAACCCAGCTTTAACAGCCACGGTAAAAATAGCTTGTCCAAAAAATAAGGCACTGCCCATCATGGATTTGATCACTCTCGACTTTGAAACATACTACGATACAGATATAAGCCTTCGTAAGCTCAACACAATGACGTACGTCAAACACAAAATGTTCAAAGTGCAAGGCGTAGGCATTAAAGTAAATGACGGCCCGACCGAATGGTTTGGCGCCGACGAAACTGCTGATGCACTACACGCCTTAAACTGGCAAAACGTAGCCATACTATGTCACAACACAAACTTTGACGCCTACATCCTCACCCATCACTACAACCTAACGCCTAAGTACTACTACGACACACGTGCAATGAGCAGCGGACTATTCCCTGGTCAATCAGCGTCCCTCAAAGACCTTGCTATTCGTCTGTACCCATTCAACGACAAAATGCGAAAGGGTGACGATCTCATCAAAACAAAAGGTATCTACGACTTACCTCCTGACATAGAAAAAGCGCTAGGCGTCTACTGTATACAAGACTGTGACGTAACCTACGCATGCTTTCATCGAATGCTCCCAGGGTATCCTGTCGAAGAACTCAACATCATCGATTTAATATGCCGCATGTTCTGCGAGCCGGTATTAAAAATTGACCGGCCTCGCTTAGAAAAATATCACAAGAAAGAATTTAAACTTGCTGAAGCCGTCATAGAAAACGCTGGCGTCGATAGAAAAATATTATCAAGCAATAAACAATTTGCCGTATACATCAAAGATGTTTTAGACATTGAACCGCCCACCAAGAAAAGCCCTACAACAGGTAAAGATATACCCGCCCTTGGTAAAAACGATCCTGGCTTCCAGCAAATGGCAGTCATGTATCCAGCGCACAAAGATTTGTGGGCTGCACGTGTCATGGTTAAAAGCCGCTTATCAGAGACAAGAAGCAAACGGCTGTTAGACTCAGCTAATGACGATGACACATTACCTGTACCCTTAAAATACTATGCAGCGCATACAGGTCGGTTTGGTGGCACAGAAAAACTTAACTTACAAAACCTGCCGCGTAAATCAGAACTTCGCAAATGCCTAATAGCACCAGAAGGGCACTTTGTTTATGTAGCTGACTTAAGTCAGATCGAAGCACGTATGCTTGCCTGGTTAGCCGGGGAAGAAGAACTGCTGCAGCAATTTCGCGATGGCGTCGACGTTTACAAAGCCTTCTCCTCGCTGATCTATGACAAGCCCGTTAGCAAAATCACCGACCAGGAACGCTTCGTCGGTAAAGTAGCGATACTCGGCCTTGGTTATGGCATGGGGCATAAGAAGTTTGCAATGACACTACGAGCAGGTGCAATGGGACCTGCCATCAACTTCAGTGACGCCCAAGCAAAAGAAGTAGTAAATACTTACAGAGCCACTTACCCACGAATTAAATTGCTCTGGACTAAACTTGAAGACTTAGTAAAACAAACTATGCACAAAGATAACTTTGGGTATCAGTATGGCCCTCTAAACGTTGAACACCACGCCCTTCGCCTGCCTAATGGCATGGCCTTGAGATACGAAGGATTGCGCACAACAATGGAGGGTTTAGCCTACCAATCACGAGGCAAAACAACGTATACGTACGGAGGTCGTATTACCGAGAACGTGATTCAAGCACTAGCCAGGATAATAATAACAGACAGTATGTTAAGACTTAGCCACCGTAACGGGGAGCGTGTTGCACTACAAGTACACGATGAAATTATTATTATTGCTACTAATACTGACCCGCATGCTACAATGGAAAGTATCATTAAAGATATGTGCATAGCACCTTCTTGGTGCCTTGATATTCCACTTGACGCAGAGGGCGGGTTCGATACCAGCTATAGCAAATAATGTCACGACTAGTACTAACACGAAAAACTAACGAGTCAGTTGTCATTCACAAAGACAACAATACAGTGGTTGTGCTAAACGTAAATCGCATAGACCGCAACCAGGTTCGCCTTTCTTTTGAAGCAGACACGGACGTAAAAATTGACCGCTCAGAAGTATTTTTTCAGGACGAAAAGAATTAGTAACACTAATACTAAATTAACAGCAGGAGCGAATTTGTAAATGCGAGTAACTTTTTTGGAGGCAAAAAACGGCCTCCGATTGAGTAAGCACTACTCCCTAGAAAAATTGTTCACCCCGTATCCGCACGTCAAAGCAGTGTCATCGCACACGCATGATGTAGCCGTCGATCTTAAAGGGTTAACACAACTGGAGCAGCTTATCCGTGATCATGGCGCACTAGGGCATTGCATGCTTAAGGGCGATCTAAAACGGGACTTAGTCGGAGAAAGTAGGGCAGGGCACACTAATCGCACAGCTCTATCAAACCTATTGGTACTAGATGTAGACGGAGTAAAGCTGTCTAAACCTCTCAACACAAACAAACTTAGCAGCGCAGATGTTATGTACCTCTCTAATCAGATTATTGGAGAGCTGCCACAAGAACTACAAAACGTTAGCTACATTGCACAAGCTTCATCAAGTCTAGGACTTAAAGGCGACAAAACGTCGCTACATATCTTTATGTTCCTTAAAACTGCAATGCCGCCTAAAACTATTAAGCTTTGGTTGCAAGACGCTAACTTTGAATCAGACTTATTTGTTTCCCAGTTAGGGCTATCAGTCAATGGGCAGTCGTTAAAGTTTCCACTAGACTCATCAGTAGCAGACAACTCCAAATTAGTATTTATCGGCACACCATCTTTTGAAGATGCTACTGACAATCCTTTTGCTAATGACAACGATCGAATAATACTCGTTACACGAGAGCAGCACAGCTTTGATCTTGGCGTACTCATGCAAAACGTGTCTCCGCAAAAAGTTTATGAAAAAGCTCAGAGTTGCAAAGACAAGTTGCGCGAAGACGCAGGCTTCAGAAAGAAACAAACTAAAACACGCCTGGCCTCAATCGACAGTATCACCGAAGAAGTTCTTGTTAACCCTGACCGCATGTCAATCAACATTGCAGACAACACAAACTTTCCATACGTGCGTTGTAACATCAACGGCGGCGACTCATCTGCATATTATTTCAACATAGAAAAACCTACATACATGTACAATTTTAAAGATGAGCCTATTTTTGAAATAGAAAAAGCTGATCCAGAGTTCTACATGTCTGTGTTTGAAACGTATGCAGAGCATATGCAAGAAGCAGGACGCGCCGAGTTCCCGGTCATCATGCGTGATTACAACACTGATACGTTCTTTAACGGTGTATACGACCCAAACAAAGAACAGTTTTCAGAGGACTATCCATTAGTACCATGTAATAAGAATAACGTAGAAGATTTCTTTATGAGCCACGGGAAAATAGCCCCTGACTTTATACCCGATGGGCGCGTTGTCTTTGACCCTACATCAAATGATTCAGCAGTAAACTTTAAGAAAGTACCTTACTACGTCAACACGTACACACGCACCAAGTACGTCCTGGCACCGGACGAGCCTGCAACGCCTATTGAGTTTGGCTATGCCAAAACAATAAAAGATAAGTGTCCTTTAATATACCGTGTCATCTACCACATGCTAGGTGAAGGCGACGAAGAATTTGAACGCTTCATTAATTGGCTTGCTCACATATACCAAACACGCCAAAAAACTAAAGTTGCATGGGTACTAACAGGTACACAAGGAACAGGCAAAGGTGTTTTCTATTCACGCATACTACGCAAGCTATTTGGCAACGATCACGTGCCAATGCGCTACCTACAGAATATGGAAGAGCAATTCAACCTTTATATGCGGGACGCGTTGTTCTTAATTGTTGATGAGTTTCACATGGCATCATCCTCATCAGGTGCAGGCAAGATGGCTGACAAACTAAAAAGCCAAATCACCGAGCCAACACTCACTATACGAGGCATGCGGGCTAACCAAAAAGAAATAGCTAGCTACACTAACTATATATTTCTAACCAACAGAGTTGACGCCGTCAACATCGAGTCAGGCGATCGACGATACAACATCGGTCCCAGGCAAGATACCAAGTTGATTGTTAAGTATCCTGATATGCCAAAGCGTCTTGCCACTAAAGAAATTGACAACGAGCTGTATGCTTTTGCAGGCGCACTGGCTACATTTAAAGTCAGCCAACGCTTTGTAGAACAACCTATCGACAACACAGCCAAAGAGCAGATGCGTAACGTAAGCATGTCAGTATTTGATGAGTTCTGCCAAGCAATCAAAGACGGGAACCTGCCGTACTTTGCTGACATATTAGAAATTAATACGGCTTCTGTGTTACACGCTAATGAAATCATTGCAGCCCAACGGCTTGTTAAAAGCTGGATTGCTTCTTGTAAAGATGAATACACAGTTATACCTAGAGAACATTTACGGACCGTATTTCATATACAAACAGAACAAACCCCACGTTATTCCCAACGAGACTTTAGTAAAAAGCTCAGCCGCAACGGTCTTGAACCAGAAAGAAGAAGAGCCGTAGACGCAAACCGAGACGCTACCCCTTTATACGGGCTAATTACTACATGGAATATTAGTGAAGAAGCCCAACAAACTTTAATCGACGGATACTTTGAAGATAACGACAAACGTCTTTTAGCTTGATCTAACTATATTAGAGATACTAATACAATGATCACACTTACGCAAAACAACAGACCCGACAAAATTAAGCCCCTAGAAATACCCGTAAAGCTAGGCGAAATAACCTCATGGTCTTATTCCGGTTTAAAAGTATTTGAGCAATGCCCATTCCGTTCATATATAGCACGAGTTAAAAAGATACGCGAAGAGTCTGGCCCTGCAGCAGAACGTGGTACTGCTATACACCAACAAGCAGAAGACTACGTCAATGGCACGCTCGGTGAGTTTCCTGACACGCTTAACAAATTCAAAAGTCAGTTTGAAGAACTACGTAATGGTTTTATTAAAGCGCAAGTAGAACTAGAAGGAGAGTGGGGATACGACGTTGAGTGGAAAGCTGTAGGGTGGAATGAAAAAACAACCTGGGCGCGCGTAAAACTTGATGCCCTTGTACACCAAGACGAAACGTCAGCCCGTGTTATAGATTACAAAACAGGTAAAAAATGGGGTAACGAGATTGCACACAGTCAGCAAGCGCTGCTATATGCCATTGCTACGTTCTTCCGATTTCCAGAATTACAATTTGTACAAACCGAAATCTGGTATTTAGACAAAGGCGAAACAACTACAAAGCAATTCACCAGGGAACAAGCTATGCAATTTACGCCTAATTGGCATAAGCGCGCTATACGCATGACTACAGCAACTAACTTTCAACCCACACCAAGTAAAGAGGCGTGTCGCTGGTGCCAGTATGGACAAGGCGATGCACCTCTATGTGAATGGAGACTTTCATAACTCAATGCTAAACATAATTCTAAAAATCTGGACGTTCTTAGAAATCCTTAGTTTCTTAGAAAAAAAGCGCCCTGCAAAAGAAAAAAAGGAACAGGAAGAATGCGATTCACCTACGCAAGATCCCCAAAAGAACACTTCAAATACGCCTTAAAAACCGACCCGCCAGACGCTATGTACTGGACAACCTACCGACTAAAAAAATCCGACATTACGCTTATTGATAAGTTTAATCGCGCCATGACGGCTGACATAAAACAGGAGATCCTTGATGACATCATTAGCCGTGAACCTAATCCCAGTAAAAAATCTACGCCTCCCGAGAACGAGATATCTAAAAGGCGTCAAGCCCGCAAGCCCATCTATGTTGAAACGGGGAAAACAAAACAAAAAACTAGGCGATAAAGTAAGCGTCAAAATGTGGAAAGGTCTGACAATGTACTCCCTGTCACTAGAAGAGCGTGCTACCTGTCCTACAGACTGCCAACAATGGGACAACTGCTACGGTGACAACATGCCGTTTGCCCATAGGTTTGATCATACCGACCCTAACTTTATACCCCAGCTCGAACAACAACTAACCCAACTAAGCAGCAAACATCCAGAAGGGTTTGTGGTCCGGTTGCACGTGTTAGGTGACTTCTACGACGGACATTACATACTGCAATGGCAGCGATGGATGAATACGTTCCCAGGCATGCAAGTGTTTGGATACACACACCATACATACACTTCGCACTTAGGCTGTTTAATTAGAAACATTAATAATTTCTACCCGCAGCGGTTTCGCATACGGTTTTCTGATGACTGGGACACAGAGTTCAGCGCTCATGTCATCGACGCAAGCGAAGCTGAGTACGCAGAGCACGGCATTATATGCCCAGAACAACTCGGTAAAACAGACAGTTGCTCTTCTTGTGGCTACTGCTGGTCTAGCAGCAAACCTGTTATTTTTATTGAGCACTAACCCAATAATCGTATAAACTAAAATCACTATAGGAGATAGCAATGAAAAAACCAGAGAGCCAATTTGATGCTTTAGTTACGGCACTTGAGCTAGCCGTTACTGCGCCAACAGAAGAAAAAGCCCAACAGTGCGTAGAAATAGCAGAAAACCTAGCAACCGGCCTTTCAGAAATAGACGTAGAAAGGGCCAAAAAACAGGCAGAACAAAGTCTTGAAGAAAGAGCGTCTAGAGAGCATAAAGACGACATGTCTGACGACGAAATGTTCGGATTAGTAACAAGCCTGACAGACCAGGTAAGCAGAGAAAGACGACTAGAAATAGCAACGCTCTTAATTGCTGGCACTTTAGACCCCGACCATGCGGAACAAACAGCAGGTTTTATGGCTGGCCACGCTGATTTGATAAGGGACGCTAAAGAGGAAATAGAGGAATAAACAAAAGCACTAAAAGACGCATAAACCCCGTCTTTTTTATTGAGCATTGGTATTAGCTATGCTAATATTATGAAGATAACTTATTGAAATCAAAGTAAAACAAAGTAAACGAGAATCAATATGCTGGAAGCTTTTGAACACCAAAAAACCACCTCTGAATTTATCTTAGCTAACCCCGCTACGTTAGTTACGTCAGACCCAGGTACAGGTAAAACACGCAGCGTAATAGATGCTTTTTCTCAGCGTAAAACAGGACGTATGCTTGTGTTAGCACCGCTATCAATCCTTGGCGCAAGCTGGGGTGATGACATTGATAAGTTTGCTCCCCATCTTACGTACACTATTGCGTACGCAAAGAACCGCGAAAAAGCCTTTAAATCCGACGCTGACATTATTATTACAAATCACGATGCTGTTAAGTGGCTCGTTAAGAATTTAAGTGTGCTCAAGGGGTTTGATACGTTATGCATTGACGAGTTCACCGCCTTTAAAAACAAAGCAAGTCAACGTAGTAAAGCAGCGCTCAAGCTATCTAAAAAGTTTACTTATAAAATAGCAATGTCCGGCACGCCTAACAGCAACACTATCTTAGATATATGGCACCCAACGTTGTTGGTAGATGGGGGAGAGCGCCTTGGAGAAAAGTTTTTTAAATTTAGGTCTGAAGTATGCACTTGTCATAACAACGGTTTCGGCCAAGAGTGGATAGACAAGCGTGATGCAGAAGCAATTGTTGGCGAGCGCATCAAAGACATTAACATTCGCTACACGCTAGAAGACTGCATCGATATGCCACCGCAAACGTTTAGAACAATGTCAACAACGTTGCCGCCAAAGATACTAGCTCAGTACAAAATACTTGAAGCAGACTCAATACTGTATACAGGTAAAGGCACCATTAACGCTATTAATGCAGGCTCTAAGGTCAAGAAACTACTGCAGCTATGCACTGGTGCAGTATATGACCAGGATGGAGTGACGCAAAGCATTCACGGCGAGAGATATGAGCTTGTTATGCAGCTAGTTGAGCAGCGTAAACACTCGTTGGTAGCTTTCAATTGGAAACATGAACGCGATCATATGGTAGCGCTTGCTGAAAAAATGAAAATCAACTACGGCGTTATTGATGGATCAACGCCCCCTATAAAACGTAAAGACATAGTAGATCGGATGCAAGCAGGCCAGCTTCAGGTAGTGTTCTGTCACCCCCAATCAGCAGGCCACGGTCTAACAATGACCAAAGCAACAACTATTATCTGGGCCTCACCTACTTATAACGCAGAACACTACGCTCAGTTTAACCGTCGCATCTATCGCGCAGGGCAAACCCTTAAAACAGAGGTCATAAAGATCGCTGCCAAAGACACGTGGGAAAACTCTGTATTTGAAAAGCTTGAAGGTAAGTTAACCAAGATGGAAGACCTACTGTCCATACTAAAACTTAACAAGACAGGAGAAGCAGCATGACCAAACCAGCACAAATGTCAGACCTCATCGATGCAAAAGCTAATAACAAACAGCTTATTGATGGGCTTAATTCAGACCTAAAAATACTTAAAGAGGAACAAGACCACATCGACTTCCTCCTTATGCAACGAATGGATGCCGATGGCTTATCGCTTACTAAAAACGATAGGGCAAAGGTGTTTATAACTGAGACTACAGTGGCCAAAGTTGAAGATTGGGATGTTTTTTATGCTCACATTCTTAGAAATAAAGCCTTTGAACTCTTAGAGCGAAGACCGGCTAACAAAGCGTATCGGGAATTGCTTGATATTGGCGAAGACGTCCCCGGCTTATCTTCAAATACTCTTCGTCGAGTTAACTTCAGGACTAACTAGCCTTGGCGTTAATAACTTTTAACTTTTAACTTTTAACTTTTAACTTTTAACAAGGAAATATTATGGGTAGCACAGCGTTAGCAATATCTGGAGATAAAATTCCAGCACACATCAACTTGCAAAACACTCGCGGCAATGAAAACGTCGGTACTAATGTCGAAATACCTCGCATTAAGCTTTTACAGAAGATGAACAAAGAGGTAGACGAGCATTCTGCAGACTACGTAGACGGAGCTAAGCCCGGTCTGTTTATGAATTCAGTCACAGGCGAACTGTCTAAAAAGCTTTACTGTCTTAGCGTTACTGTTAAATCAGAATGGGCTGTTTGGCTAGACCGCAACGCAGGCAAAGGTAATCGTTTACTTGGTAAGTTTGATTCCGCTATTGCAGCAAGACAAGCCGTAGACAACGATGCTAATCCTACAGACTGGGTTACGACTGAGCAAGACGTACATCTATTGCTAATTAAAGATGAGAAGACGGGCGCTATTACTCCCGCCACTATGGAGTTTGCTAACACCAAACTACGTGTGTCTCGTTCTTGGAACAGTCAGATCGGTATGAAAGGCGGCGACCGTTTCTCTGCGTTATGGGAAGTGTCTCCACGTTCTGTTGAAAATGCAAAAGGTTCGTACCTAAACCTTGATATTACATGCATGGGTTGGGCGCAGACCGAAGACTACGACGTTGCAGAGCAACTTTATTCTCAATATGCGGCCTAAGTATATTAGTATTACTAATGGCTAAAGGTCCCCTTACCTTTAATTGCCAGCTTGATGCACTGGTGGCCAAAACGCATCTTTAACATATGAATGAACACAGTTTCATAAAATCTATCCATCGTAAACTCCCACCTGAAATCTTTAAGTGGAAGATACACGATACTTATACCGGGGGTGTGCCTGACGTAATGTACGGCGGACCCTCCGGTATTCTTTTTGCCGAGTACAAATACGTACCCAAACTTCCCGTTAGAGATTCAACACTTATAAAAACCACGTTAGCGCCTTTGCAGATTCAATGGCTCAATCGAATGGTAGCTTGCGGTCAATCTGCTGCAGTTATAGTCGGTATAGAAAAGCACGCATTGATTCTATTAGCAAATAACTTTACAGCTAATATAACAAAAAGGTACTATAATGAACATCGAGTTACTATTCCGCAATTATGCGATTGGATAAGTTTACAAGTTAAGCCGAGAGGGCTAGGTAATGAGTATCAATAACCAGGAACTAATTGTTAAAAATCTCCAGCGAATATGGAACGTTCGTAAAAAAGAAATGGAGATTACTCAAGTCGAGGCTGCAAAAAAACTAAATTGGACGCAAGGCGCGTTTAGCCAGTATCTAAATGCAATCACTGAAATGTCACCTCAGACTGTAATAAAGATCGCTAATTTTTTAGACGTTAGTCCGCAGGAACTTGATCCAAATATTGACAACGCTTTACCTAACGTTAAAAGCAAAAAAGTAAGGTTCAGTCTAAACAACCCAGATTTAGAAGTCCTTGACTCAACCACTAGCTATGACACTAGGCTCAACGAGTTCTGCGTCAAAGTTAGCGAATGCATTTGGGTAGAAGTTGATAATGGTTTAGGTCATGCTTGGCAACTATTCAAAGGAACCCTACTAATTTGCGTAGACATGCTAAAAAAAGAAACCGCTTACCTTCCCCGGAGTACGTCAAACCAAGTGTTCTATCTGGTGCAAGAGAAGGGCAGCAGTGAGTTTACTATATTCACCGAACCGCGCGTTCCCGCTAATTCAAAATTAGATAAAAAGTTTATAATTACCAACATATGGATGTACTAAAACACCCACTGCACAACCTATTCACAGCCTGTCTAATTTGCTAACTTTTATTTCATAATTGAGTAGCTAACCTACTTTTAGTGCGTTACTATTAAGCTTTATTAGTGACACTAATCAACTACAACATCAAAGGAAGCTATCGCCAAATGCCACTTACAGAACTACTACAAAAAAAATATGGCCCGCTTATGGATTTACAAGAACTAGCCGATCTACTAAGACTAAAAAAGACTTCCGTATACCAACAGATTTATTTAGGCCAACTTGACATCCCGCATATAAAACGCGGTAAAAAATACCTTTTCCCAACAACGGAAACAGCAGAATATCTTCAAGAACAAATGCGATAAACGTATTTTTGTCATGCAGTAATAGCATTACTAATATTTAGTGTGCTTGGTTATAATGCGCATCTTCAAACAGAGGTGTGTGATGATCTTGTACGTAATAATTTTTATGCTAATAACGCTCGGTGCCATCGCTCAAGATGATCTGTAACTAGTCGTCTTGTTCGACAAGGTCTTCTGGGCGGAGATTAACGTAGCGTGCCAGCTGATCAAAGCTACTATGCCCACTGACAAGTTTTACTTGCTCGATGCTCATACCTCTACCGCCTCTTTCTTTAGGCTCAAACATTCTCGTAAGGGCTTCGTGCCTCAAGTCATGGAAGTCTAAACCTTCTATCCTGGCTTTCTTCACAATCAGGGCAAACTTGTCTGAAATAGACCCCGCGCGTTCTATCTTAAACAGGGTGTCACCCCCGTCAAAGTAATTATATCCACGTAGGATCACGTCTCTCACGCTATTAAATAGCGGTATTTTGGCCTCCTTCTTACCTCCTTCAGACTTAATATCTTTCCTCAAAAGAGTGATAAGCCTCTTATCAAAGTCAATATCAGCGTGCTTGAGCGCGTGTATCTCTCCCATCCGCATACCACTGGTCAGTGCCAGGTCAACTGCCAACATAATCCACTTGTGTTTTCCCGCAGCTTTTACCAACCGCTCGTATTCACCTGGTTCTAAACGCCGGTCGCGCTGCTTACTACCCATAATAATTTTACGAGTCGTCAATTCTCCAATAGCTACCTCAACTACATTCTCTTCAAGACGAATACGGCTCGTCTTAATAGCTTGGCGAAAGAAGTACATTTGTTTTTGTAAGGTGTTAGCGCCGACAGTCTTTCGACGAAATGCTGCAAAGTCTAAAATGTCATCAACTGTTAGGTCGTGTATAGACTCATTTCCAAAGTACGCTTTGATGCCGTTAAGTGAGGATGTCTTTGGGCCGTCTATCTCTAACCCAAAGCGGTTAAACGAATGGACTAAGTTATCAATGATGCCATCGATGTTTGTTATCTGCGTTTTGGTGGTGTCGATCCATGTGCCGTCGTCCATGCTAGTTTCTACACGGCGTGCCCATGACGCGGCTGCTGCTTTAGATTGAAATGATTTTGTCTGTATCGGGAAGTATTTGCGCCTAATTTGGACGTGGTAATTTTCCCCTCTTTTCCTAACTGTTGCCATAACTCCCCTCCTGGGTGTGCCAAAAATGTGCCACTGGCTAAGGAGTGTATCGTAAGTAACTGATTTATCAACTACTTTATTGTGTGGCGGTGGGATAGGGATTCGTAGGTTTTAAAGGGCTAAAGTACTTATATTTCAATGGTTTATGTTCGTTTTATTACGATTGCTAATATTATATCGGCGTCTCTAAGTCCTTGATATTTCACTATATTTATTTTTAGTTATTATTTCATTGTGCCACTGGCACACTTACTTCTTTTTTCGCTTTACACTAGGCTTTTTCTTCTTGCCTGGTGCCGCGTTGATACAAGGTTGTCCTTTGTGCATAAGTCTCTCCAATCTAAGAAAAGTTATCGTCTGTCGAGCCACCATTTTTAACATAAAAAATAGCCCAGTCGTAGCCTCGCAATTGCTGACTACTGGCAGCTGCAGATGTGTCTTGATTCAGTACTAAATAATTCTGCATGCGGATCTTTCCATTGGTGTAATCAAACCTGTAATCAATGTGAAGCTGGTACGGCGTAGAACCTCGCACGCCTGGAGCATACTGAGACTGTGTATTGGTCGCCAACACATAATAGCGGCCTTTGTCGAGCGAGCTATCCATCGTAAAGTCTTGGTAATACCCGTCATTATTGCCCGTACCCGTAGTGCCATTAAACTTACCTGTCGCAACTAACTCGGCAGTTGAATCTAAATCTGTTGCTGACAGCAAGATGTCAGTAGACGCTGTGCCGCCGGATCGGTAAACAACGAGTCCGTATCCCGCAGGCGTAAGAGCGTCTTCATGCTGCGCTCGAAGTTCACGCCATACGACTGAGTTTGCCGCACCCGTTTGAGCTAAAGCCCATTTTCCACCCCAGCTGTACCGCGAGATGCACTTGTTGTTGTAGCTGGTTGACGGCGGCCTGGCTAGAATTAAATTGCTGCCCGTCCAGTTAGCAGTAGGGTAGGCGCTGTTAGCAGATGAAGTGTTCGCATTCCCCGCATATAAAAGAGACTCACCTCGCTCGGTATCAATTACTGTTTGACCCGCGCTGTTAAATATCTGAAGGCCCGTAGCCATCAGCCTGTCCTCGCAACAATATAGTCAAATGTGCTCGCGACGCCCATATTATTAGTAATTTTGAAATACCCAGAATAGCGGTTACAATCTTGGAACCTGGCGTTAAGCGATTGCGGCGGTGAGTTGGCCGAAACGTAAACCTGCCAGTCATCTCCCGAAGTCATGTCTGCAACACTAATACTTAAAGCCGCGCCGTTAGCAATACTTGCTGTCGTGCCGCTTGTCACAGAACGAGCAACGCGGGATGACACGTCTATCAACAAGGTGCCGTTAGCCGCATAGACTTCTAATCCGACGACCACTACGTAAGATTCCCAAGTTTAACGCGCAGCTGGTTGTTGGAATCAAAGACTTTAATAACGTCAGCCTTAATTTCCATTCGTGCGCCTGTCGATGCAGACTTAATTTCAAAAGAGGGTGACACGCCTGCAATAGTTACGTTGGCTGCGTCTATTGTTCCGCCGTAAATGTAACCCGCGTTGATTGTACCGCTAGTAATGGAGTTAGCATTGATTGATCCAATCATTGCAGAAGTAATGGTAGCCGTTTTAATAAAGGCCGCATCCATGTAGACGCCAGCAGGAACTAAGGTGCCATTAATCGTTGTGTCATTGGCCTGCACTGTAAACGGTGTTACTGCTGTGCTTGTGTCAGAGCCGCCACGCATCAGCGCGAACCTATCAGCGTTTATAATAAACTCGCTTTCATTGGTGCCAAGACTATTTGTGGTGCTTGATAAACCAAACCCTGCAATCGCGCCGTTCGCATCGATCTTGACAGCGTAGCTGCTTTTAAGTGTGCCGTTTAACGAAGCTTGTGTCGTCATCGCCTGCTGCAACGTAACAAGGCTCGATGTGCCATCAGGGTCATCGAAGCCAGAAGACAATGTAGTTATAGCGCCTGATATAGCTAGATCTGCTGCGGTCTTTGTGTAGTGGTTAGTGTTTAACGTAGAAGTGGTCGTGTAATCAGCTAGCGTTGTAGTAGAGACCAAGTTTTGAACAGCCGTAGATATAGCTGAGTCTGCTGCGGTCTTTGTGTAGTGGTTAGTGGTTAACGTAGAGGTAGTCGTGTAATCAGCTAGGGTAGTAGTGGCAACTAAACCCGTGACTGCTGAAGAAATAGCCGAGTCAGCGGCGGTCTTAGTATAGTAGTCATTAGTTAGCGTTGCGGTTGTCGGGTAGCTCCCAAGTGCTGTCGCTAAACCACTAACAGAAACCAAGCTTTGAGTAGCGCTAGAAATAGCCGAGTCAGCGTCTGTCTTAGTGTAATAGTTAGTAGTTAACCCAGCCGTAGTCGTATAGTTACCTAACGTTGTAGTAGAAACTAAACCCGTGACTGCTGAAGAAATAGCCGAGTCAGCGTCTGTTTTTGTGTAATAGTTAGTAGTTAGCCCAGCCGTAGTCGTATAGTTACCTAACGTTGTAGTAGAAACTAAACCCGTGACTGCTGAAGAAATGGCTGAGTCAGCGTCTGTTTTTGTGTAATAGTTAGTAGTTAAACCCGCCGTAGTCGTATAGTTACCTAACGTTGTAGTAGAGACCAAGTTTTGAACAGCTGAAGAAATAGCCGAGTCAGCGTCTGTTTTTGTATAGTAGTTAGTAGTTAAACCCGCCGTAGTCGTATAGTTACCTAGCGTTGTAGTAGAGACAAGCGTGCTAGTTGCACTGGCAATAGCAGTGTCAGTGGTCGCGGCTGTGTAGTAATCATTTAATAAAGAGGCCCTTGTAACAGCAAGTCCAGTAGTCCCGTCATTAACTGCCGCTTGTATACCGTGCAAAGCTCTTGCAGCAGCAGACCCACTGCTTGCGCTCACCGTATCAATCTGGATTATGGCTGCGGAGTTGCTACCAACGGCTGCGCCAAGGCTTGTGTAGTTACCCAAAAGCGCCCAGTAAGTGGTGTTCGTCGGCAAATTACCTGTCGTTGCTTGGGACGCTTTGTACAACTTACTATTGTAAGTAACCTGATCGTTAGTAGCATAGGCAGTGGCGTTGTCATAGGCAGCGATATCAAGTAAGTCGTCAATCTGGCCCTGCAACGTAGCTGCCGAGGCAACAATTGCCGCAGCACGCGCTGTTGCCTCTGTTACCAGTGCAGCTGAGCGAGCAGTAGTTTCGTCACTAATAGCCAGCGCCGTATTCTGTGGCAGGTTACCAATAGGGGTTGACAGATCCGTGGCCAGCTCTGATGAAGTTATCGATTCGTTCAAAGTCTCCAACAGGTGCTCTACGTCCGCCGCTGTCGTGGCCCCAGTGCCAGCGGTAGCGTTAAATGGCCCTATTACACCGCTAGTAGAAATGTGACGTATCCAGTAGTAGCGAGTTACGGAAGAACCTACGGCGTCAATGTAATGCTTGCCGCTAGAAACTCCTGTTAATGTCGCGTCACCGATGCTGTCTGAAGGGTGTGACCAAAGCTCTGTGTTCCCGTGATTACCGTACACCGGCATGTCCCAAAAGAGATTTACCTGGCTATACGCACCGTTAGCGGTAAAGTTTGTCGGGGCGGTAGGAACGCCTGTATTTACATTAGGGTCTGGGCCAAAGCCAGGATCGCTACCCGCATTATTCGGGTCATAAGGGCTGGATGCAAGACGCTTAGCCAGACCAGAGTCTATTAGTTCTCGCAGCGTAACAGCCCGATCAATCGGATCGCCACGGCGGCCAAGCCTAATCTCAACGGCCTCGGCTAGGGCTTCTAAATATCTTTTAGTTTCTGCATCAATCCTAGATGGGGGTCTCGGTATGCCCGGAACTTGTGTAGGTCTAGTCATAGTCCACGGATCTCGTCCATTGATTGGGCAAGGCAAAACTCATTAATGTCTGTGCCCTCGACTTGCACCTCCCATTCTTGTGCAATAACTGCAGGCATACGCATGATAGGTTCGCGGAGAGTGCCATTACTTATTCCACTAGGGACAGTGGTAGCTTGCGTGTAAGTTGAGCCTGATTGACTGACTACGTAATGAGCAACGAGCGTGCCGTCACCCCATACTTTTACTGTTGCAGGATATGTGTTTGCGTGGACAGACACCCAGCCCATAGAAACAGGAGAGGGCGTAACAAACTTCTTACTCTTAAAAGAAAGCGTTTTGTTGTTTGAGCCACCGCGATATTTTTTAATTTTGTTGCCGATAATGATATAAAGTTCACCGTCTTTCGGGTTCATGTACCCACCACGAACTTCAACTGCCATAGACAGAGTTGTTAGCGCGTTTTCATCACCTCGGGGATCGTATACCCATCCGCCATAATTATTGCCGCTTTTCCAGAAAGCAACGTATGTGCCTTCATGTTTAAACGCCCGTATTAGGGTAGGGTAGTAGTCATCGGTCCACTGAGCTACAGACACTAGTCCTTTAGTAATAACCTGACCGCTTGCACTCTGCACAGCACACAAACCGTCTGGCCCGGCGTATAACACATAGTCGCCCATATCAACGACGCTGTTCTTGTTGATACAAGCCTGGGCAAGATCAATACGAATCGCTGTCATTGCAGATGGGTCAGTGCCCGTAATAAAGTAAGGTTGGCCATCAGTTAAAGCAGCAACGCCGCTAGCTGTACTAGCGATAGCAACAATATCTTCTTCAGTGGTGATTCGATAGCTAATTGGCCAAGCGTGAGGCAGGTAAGGTTCACTCAGGCAAAAACGTTTGCCTGAAAACCCCGCCATTACGCCTTGCGCTAAAGGGATGAGGCCCTGTAATGGGCCATCAGGATATAGAGTAGCGTTACTATTAGGAGGGCCGATCCACGTGCCGCTAGGTAACACTTCGCCTAACTGCGCAGCGTCTTTAGTGTCAGTAAATGTCTGCGTCTCGTACGCTACCGATCCAACAAACTGAAAAGTTGTGTTCGTACTACCCGTATTAGAGCGATAAATCCGTCGGAGCGCCCCGGCAGGTGATGCCGTTGTGCCAAAATTATAGTTGCCCGATAGAGTACTACCCATAGTAACAACAACAGTTTCGGCATCGGTTAATTCAAAGACAGTACTAGCCGGTGATGGTGGGCCTTCTTCACCCATTGCGCTGACAAAAGTATATACATAACTAACATCTGAGGGCGTTTGCGTTTCGTCAGTAGTGGCGCTGACAACATGGCTGCTCCCCGATCCCGTTAAGGTCGGTGCAGTTGAGACCGCTCCAGTAGTTTTATAAGTGAGCTTGAACCCATTGCCGAGCGAATTGGCCGATACTGTGAACAGTAAAGAACCGTATCCTGTGCCGCCTTGAATAGCGGTTACCTGACCAGCAATGCTGGTATAGGCGGCGCTGGCTATCGATACTGTAGTAGTACCATCACCAATAACCAGGGTGGTTGTTTCCGCAGCCGTCGCTGTAATATTATATTCTGCAATGCTCGACTTAGTTGTGGTTGGCGCGGACGAAGGGGCGGGAATACCCAGTATATAAGAATTGACAGGGTAGCCTGATGATCCGCTAACAAGTGTCGCTGCTGTGCCTACACGGGGATAGTCACTATTGTTAGAAGAATCTCCTGCCCCAGTAAAGTACAGACGATCGGTAGAGTCGCCGGGAATAGGGCCGGGGACTACGCTGACGTTATCTTCGTCCCATTCCAACCACGAGGTATCTCTGTAGTAATATATAGAGCGCCTCGCTCCGCCTTGAAGCGTATAGACGTCAGAGTCGTCTTTAATCGAGACAAGCCTACCTGATTCGAGGTCTACGTTTTCTGCTACTTGACCAAACTGCTCAGCAAGCAGCCGAGGTGCAACTCCCGGCGCTGTTCCGCTAAACCTGTCTCGCTTAAAATACGCCATTTATAACTCACTCTTCGGTTTTTGATACCTTCTTTTCGATCATTGAGACAAGGTTAGCTATAGCAAGATCATGAATAACGGCTTGCCGCTTTGCAGCAGTTGCCATTTGAACAGCCTGTTCGTGCAGCGATAGCATTTCTTTTACTTCATCACTAAGCTCAGAAACTGGGTAAGTAGTATCACCAATAGTTATCGTAGGCTCTTCTGTAGTTATCTCTTTATCTAAATCAGTCACTGATGACTCCTTCATTATGTATGTGAACGCTTATTGTATTAGTGTTGCTAATACAATGAAAGCTGATTTTACTGCTTTGCTTTGCTGCCTAAGAACGCAAATTGCTCAAGTACTTTATACGCTTTAGCTACAAACGCATCATCCTTCGGGGTGTCGGTGTAGTTACATAAAACACTAGCGATAGTCACTAGGCTTGTTGCAAGCACATACAGGTCTATTAAATATGCCATTACCAAGGTACTCCAGTGCTAATCGAAGGGGCTTTGCTTTCTGCTATCTGTGAAGCAATGCTTGCCTCAATAGCGTCAGCATCTACGTCACCTTTTACCCATCCAATAGCCTGAGATTCGGTAATGTCTGCATAGGCTGTGTAGCCGTCAGCAGTGCTGTCAGGGGTGAAGCCACAAGTGCCATAGCTACTGGCTGAGTGGTCGCCATCTACGTCTGATGCACGCCAATGTGCTACAACTACACCATCGTCTGATGAGTTGCGTTCTAAGATTGAGATTGTCCAAATTACTGCCATGATTTTATACTCCTGCTTCTAGTGATGCTTGATAAGCGGCAATAACCGCGTCTGTATGTACAACCGCACAGATTGCTTGGACTTCTGTAGATTCACCAGAGTAGTCATCTCCTGCGGTTACAAC
>Ga0075447_10000401_pt1 | contig 21764 bp, 23 predicted proteins | sample CoawatmetaG10DNA_FD_72352 | JGI IMG/M metagenome (GOLD analysis project Ga0075447, IMG submission 72352) | Marine microbial communities from the West Antarctic Peninsula - Coastal water metaG104-DNA | ecosystem: Environmental > Aquatic > Marine > Coastal | place: Atlantic Ocean: West Antarctic...
AAAAAATAAGCTATAACTAAAAGAAAAAATAATAACAAGAAAGAAATAACTTACATAATTTAGATTATCAAAGATTATCAGGACTAAACAATAAGGAATAAACAGTAGGAATAAATAATTAAAAGTGAATTCTTTATATCTCGTTGCCTTCAAAATTGCAACTATGGAGACTAACAAGGATGATATCCAAATCTCACCTCCATATAAAATTGGCAGATTGATTGAATATATATGACCAAGAAAAGGCATCAAAATTACTAAAAAAGTAATTAAGGAAGTATGGTGCATTAGTCGGTTATCCACTTTATTCTATGATTAATTTTAATTCTTGTTAGATAAGTTTCGTTTTTAAAAAAATATTTAAAATGAATTTGCTAAGTACCTTGAGGATAATGATTAAGGATGCGTTTTAAATCGTTGTGTATAATTTTAAACTAATTTAAACAAAACCTTCTAATCAACTCAAAAAAAATTAGTGGACCTTTCTATTTATGAATAATAAAAAATATCCCATGATTAAATGGATGAAGGAAATGTGGGACTTTCCAAGATCACTTACTGGTCATGGAACAAGGAGTACATTAGGTTTTTTGCAAAATATAAATAGTGATTTAAAAATACATTCTTATAATTCGGGGAAAAAAGTCTTTGACTGGGAAATACCTGATGAGTGGAACATTTATGATGCATTTATTGAGCATGAGTCAGGAAGAAGATTTGCAGAATTTACAAAAAATAATCTCCACGTTCTTAATTACTCTTCGCCCTTTAATAAAACTCTAGAACTTTCTGAGCTCTTGCCAAATATTATTACTGATAAAGAACAGCCTGAGGTAATACCATATGTGACAAGCTACTATTCAGATAGGTGGGGATTCTGCATGTCTGAAAAGGAGAAAAATAAACTTCCTGCTGGGCAATATAAGGTAGTAATTGATGCAACAAAAGGACCAGGTACTCTCGAACTTGCTGACTTAATTATTCAAGGGAAAAGTAATAAAGAAATTTTTTTCTCAACTTACGTTTGTCATCCATCAATGGCTAATAATGAGCTTTCGGGTCCAGTTCTTTCATCTGCTTTAGCGCAATATTTAAAATCAAAATACTCAAATCCTAATTACACTTATCGCTTTGTTTTTGCACCTGAAACAATCGGTGCAATAACTTACCTCAGCCAACACTTTAAAGTTCTAAAAGAGAGAGTTATATGTGGTTTTAATTTATCTTGTGTTGGTGATGATAGGGCATTTAGCCATATAGAATCAAGACTAGGCAATACTTTAGCTGATGATGCTCTTAAGGCAGCACTTATAGGTTTAGATAATGTAGAAACATATTCATATTTACACAGGGGATCTGATGAAAGACAATACTGCTCACCAGGAATAGATCTTCCGTTTTGTGGGTTTTGTAGAACTAAATATGGCTCATACAAAGAATATCATACTAGCGCTGATAACTTTGATGTTGTTACTTCAAAAGGTCTAGAAAGCTCCTTTAACGTAATAAAGTCTATTATTGATGCCTTTGAATTAAATCTCTATCCAAAGGTAAATACTTATTGCGAGCCTCAACTTGGTAAGCGAAATCTTTACCCGACATTAGGCACAAAAAAAACAGGTGCTGATGTTGATCTTCGTATGAATATAATTGCATATTCTGATGGAAAACATAGTTTGTTTGATATATCAAATAAAGTTAATAAAAATCTAGGAGAAATAATTAAGGAGGTTCAATTATTAGAAAGTAATAAATTATTATCCCTCCTTCATAGTCCAATAGTTTAAATTCCTAAATAGTGCTTATAATTAATTATTACAATGAAAAAAACTAGCTTTATTAATAAGACTAAAGATACGCCTTTGATTATTCATATAAATCCTATAGGTCTAATAAGAGCTGGAAAAAATAATGAAGAAAGACTAAACTATCTTAATGAATTCCTTAATGATATTAAATCCTCAAATGGAAATATAGCGATTCCAACATATTCATACTCTTATGCAAAAAATAAGTTATTTGATATAATAAAAACACCATCAGAACTAGGTGAAGTTAGTGAATATCTAAGAAAAAGAAATGTAGAAAAAAGAACTTGTGATCCAAACTTCTCATACCTATTATTTGGAAACAACTTTTTAAATAGACATCTAAAAGATGGTGACTCATCATCATTTGGAGAGGGTTCATTTATTGAAGATATTTACCTTCAGGATGGGTACCTAGGATCTATTGGAGGAGCTCTTGAGTATCTAACAGAAATTCACTATATAGAAAAAAAATTAAATATGGATTATCGATTTGATAAAGTTTTTAAAGGAAAAACTATCGATATAGATGGACAAGTACAGTTTAATAATTCTACGTTTTATTGCAGAAATTTAGGTGAAAAATATAATGCGTCGTTCGTACAATTAAAACATGACTTACTCAAAGAAAACTTAATCGAAGAATGGAAAGTAAATGACATAAGCCTTAAATTTCAAGTCATCAAGTTTAGAAAATTATTTGATTTTGTTAAGAATAAACTAATCAATAATCCAAAGTATTTATGGGAGCAAAGTTAATAATGGAAAATATTAAATATGTTTTAGACTATATTTATAAAAAATCACCTCTTCAGCAAAAGAAAATTGAATCCTTTATTGGAGTTCAAGATGAAGAATTTCTAATCGAGTTTAATGATTTTTTAAATCTATATTCTTCATATCTGAAGGCTAATAATCTATCAATAGATTTTTGCTTGGATGCATATTTAAAAATGATTAATGACATGTTTAGATGTCAAGTTAAATTTATGAAGTCTGGAGAGTATCCTGTCTCTAAAACACAAGATGCTATAGATAACGTCTATACGAATCAAACTAAGATGCTTTCCTACATGATTGGTTTAGCTTTATCACAATATCTTTGGAAAACTCATTATGAAATGTTTATGCATCTTAAATTTGAGCTTAATAAGAATAAAGATAAAGTAAATTCTTACCTTGAGATTGGTCCTGGGCACGGTTTATTCTTAAAAAATGCTATCAATTTATTAAACGATAGTGTCGAAATGACTGCAATTGATATATCGCCAGTATCATTGGATATATCAAAGTCCATAATTAAATATTTCTATCCCAACAAAAAAGTAAACTTTATTAATGAGGATATGCTCAACCTAGATTTACAATCTTCATTTGATTTTATAGTTATGGGCGAGGTTATAGAGCATGTTGAAAATCCAGAAGTACTCTTGAATAAGATTAATAAGCTACTAGCTCCAAATGGACAAGCATTTATATCTACTTGTGTGAACTGTCCAATGATTGATCATCTTTACCACTTTAAAACAGTTGATGAAATTAGAGAAATGCTTAATAGATGTGGTCTAGAAATTGTGTCAGAGAAAGTTCTACCAGTCGAATCTCTTGATATGTCAGAGATTATTGAAAGAAAAATTACTATTAATTATTCAGCTATTGTTAAGACACTATTCAATGAATCTAGATAACCTTCCATTAAATCATATTGGTATTGCTGTCAAAGAATTTGACAAATCACTTAATTTCTATAGCCTGTTAGGATATAGGAAAATGCACCCTAAAATTATTAGAGATGAGCTCCAGATAGTTGACCTGATAATGCTAACTCATAGTACGTTACCAAATATTGAATTAGTTAAGCCTTTCTCTAGTAAATCTCCAGTTAATAATTATTTAAAAGAAAATGATAGTGTAATTTATCATATGTGTTATGAAGTTAAATCTTTTGACAACACAGTTTGCGAATTAAAAAAAGAGTTTAGAGTGTTTAATATATCTGAGCCTAAGCCAGCAATTCTTTTTAATAACAGATTAGTTGCTTTTTACTTCATAAAAGGAGTTGGCTTAATTGAATTATTGGAAGAATCTAGCGATGAAGTTAAAATAGGCAACTATGAAGATGATTAATTTAAAATACTCTGAAATTCTTAAACTAAATAAGAACCTAGAAAAGAAAGATAAAACAAGTTCTTACAATATTTCGCTCCTTTCGAATATTACAATACATCAATCTAAAGAGGTAATTGAATATTCAATTAGAAAAGAAGGTATTAATGCAAATATTACACTAGGCGAATATGATAATATTATTCAAGACAGCAAAAAACAATCAAATAATAGTGCCGTTATTATTTTTTGGGAATTAGCTCATTTATTTGAAGGATTTCATTACAAGGTCGAGCTTCTAAGTGAAATAGAAGTAGTAGCTTTAGAAAAAAAATTAAAATCTGAAATTATTTTTGTTCTTGAAAATTTAAAAAGCTGCCAGTTGGTAGTTTTTAATAAATTTTCTTCACTACTTTTTACTTCATTAAATATTCACTCTAGCCGTCTAAATCTTCTTAAAAATAAGTTAAATGAATACCTTGAATCATTAGAGTCAAATAATATAAAGTTAGCAAATATTGACGATGTCATAAGCTATATTGGTTATGAGAAAAGCTTTGATCTAAGATATTTTTATTCAGCTAAAGCACCATATTCAATTGACTTTTTTAAAGCATATGCAACTTATATCAAGCCTTTACTTATGTCAATTAATGGAAAAAGTAAAAAAATATTAATTTTTGATTGTGATAATACTTTATGGAAGGGAATATTAGGTGAAGATGGTTTTGATGGTATTGAAATGTCTTCTGAAACTGAAAATGGAAAAATATTTCAAGAGGTACAATCTATAGCATCTTACTTAAGTAAACAAGGAATATTGATTGGTTTATGTAGCAAGAATAATCTAGATGATGTAAATAATGTTTTATTTAATAATGAATTTTTGGTTTTAAAAGATTCTCAGATAGCTATTAAAAAAATAAATTGGTCTGATAAAGCTTCAAACTTATTAGAAATTTCAAAAGAACTAAACATTACTCTTCAGGATTTTGTATTTATCGATGATTCTGAATTTGAATGTAACCTAATTAAAGAATTATTACCTGAAGTAACTGTATTACAAGTTCCTAAAAAACTAATAAATTATCCAAAAATGTTGAGAGATAACCTAGGTCTCTTTTATAAATTTTCGAATACATATGAAGATAGCCTTAAAACTCAAATGTACCATCATCAAAAACAAAGAAGTGCTAATCAAGTTAACTTCTCTTCTATTGATGATTACCTCAGATCATTGGACTTGAAATTAAAGATTTATAAAAATAATAGTAAGCAAATATCAAGAATTGCACAAATGTCCCAAAAAACAAATCAATTTAACCTTACAACAAAAAGATATGCTGCTGGTGAAATTAATAAGATGATGTTGAATAAAAAAATAATTATCTACACTTTTTCAGTTGAAGATAAATATGGGGATAGCGGCGTCACCGGACTATCAATTATTAAAAAAGATAAAGATATCGCTGAAATTGATTCTTTTTTATTAAGTTGCAGGGTAATTGGAAGAAATTTAGAGTATGCTTTTTTAGATTATTTTATCCAAGATTTAAAAAAACAGAATGTTAAAACTTTAAATGCTAAATTTATTAAATCAAATAAAAATATTCAAGTAAATAATTTTTATGATGAATGTACTTTTAAAGTTATTTTTGAAAATGAAAATACTAAAAATTATTCTTTAATGGTAAATAATTATTCAAAAGATCAAATTAACTATATCAAGGTTACAACAAATGAATAAAAGTAGTGAAGAAAAAATTAAAAATGTTATGTCAATAGTTTTTGATATCCCAATCAATCAAATTAATGATGGAACTTCTGCAAAAACAACAATCTCTTGGGACTCTCTTAGGCATATGAACCTTATCATAGGTTTAGAGGAGGAATTTGAAATTGAATTTAATGATGATGATATTGGTAATCTTTTAAGCTTCAGTTCTATAAACTCATATATTAATAAATTAATTTAATTGAATTAAAGGGGATTATTGAAGCGTATAGTTTTAAGAATGGTACTCATAGCTTATTGAATAATGGAAAAAGTATCGCATTTGAACCTTCCTTTTATAATTTAAAGCAACTATCACAAAAATATCAACCTTAATAATTGTCAGGACCTTATTTCAGTAGTTGCTAATCTACTCTCTGATGTTACTCAATTCTCAGATTTCATTTATGGAGATGCTAATGAAGGTGGAGCAATGAGTTCGTTTGGTGTAGATTATGGCTTTGACGGTAAAAGAATTCAACCTGACTCTAGTATAAATGTTCTTGAATTTTCTCTCGATAATCTTCATAAATTAGGGCTACTAACAACTAATCCTAATTTAGTAAAGATTGATGTAGATGGAATTGAACATTTAATCCTAGAAGGTGCAAAAGAAACACTTTCTCATCCAGAGTGTTATACTGTTCTAGTTGAAGTTAATGATGACTTTAAAGATCAATCTCAAAAGGCTTGTAATATATTAATAAGTTGTGGCTTTATATTTAAAGAAAAAAAACAATCTGTTATGTTTGTAAATAACCCAGAATCAGGTGCAACTTATAATCAAATCTGGATCAAAAAATAATTCCTTATGGTATTTTTCTCAAAAAAGCATGTTCCATTGAATGCTCTCATCTTCGGCTATGTTTTTAACAGCTTTTAAGCCTACTACTTTATCAATTAAAGCTGGACTAATACCATGAGCTGGTCTCTTCCAGGTAATGTCATCTAACTTAATTATAGAACCTGAAACAATAGATTTTTTTGCCACTAAGCTTCTTCTTGCGTTAGATCGAGCTACTTTTTCAGATTTAATATAATTTTTCTCTTGACTTCCAATAATACTCAATAGCTGTTTTAAATTTAGCTTAAATAGCTTTAGATCATCTTTGTCCATTGCATGATAATGATCATTCCCTTTCAGCTTTTTATCATGAGTAAAGTGTTTTTCTAAAATTGCAGATCCAAGTAAAGTGGCCAACTCAAGTGTATGCATTTTTTCAGGCATAGTGTGATCAGAATAGCCAATAATTTTATTTGGGAAATTCATTTGTAAATCTTTAATCATACCTAAATTAGCATTTTGATTTTCAGTTGGGTAATTTAGAATACAATGTAGTAAAGAGAGTGGGATATTTTTACTATCAATCCATTTAACTGCATCTTCAATCTCTTCAAGTGTTGAGGCACCAGTTGAAAGAATTATTGGTTTTTTAAAATTACAGATATGCTCAATAAATGGCTTATTAGTAATATCTGAAGATGAAATTTTATATACATCCATTAAATCATTCAAAAAATTTGAAGACTCTAAATCAAATGGAGTACTCATAAATTCAATTTCAACTTTATCACAGAAAATTTTAAGTTTTTCAAACTCATTTTTCCAAAATTTATCATATTTTTGAAATAACTTATATTGAGATGTAGTTGGCTCTTTATTCGTATCCCAATATGAAGGTGAATATTTTGAAGCAATTGTATTAGCTTTATATGTTTGAAATTTTATTGCATCAGCACCACCCTCTTTAGCTTCCTCTATTAACCGATAGGCGAGATTCATGCTGCCTTCATGGTTTACACCAGCTTCTGCAATAACATAAGGATTTTTTATTAAATTTGTACGATATAAATCACTATTAAATATGTCGAGTATTTTCAAATTATGACTCACTAATTGTTAACTTAATAATTTCTTCAGCACTCATATCTATTTTAAAATTCTTAGATGAGAGATACTCATAATCTTTTTTTGTATCAATATCAAATTTTAAATCTGGAAATGCGATATTATCTGGTGGGTTAAATGTCATCATTTTATAATCCTTTTCATTATCCCAAAGATAATTAAATAAATGCTCTCTATGATTTTTTTTAGAGCTGTTTTCATAAATATTTCTAAGTATTTGCATAGAGCAAATTTCAGCTCCAAATCCATTTGGATAATTATTTTTTATGGGTATGTGGTTATAAGCATAATCACATTCAGCCGATACAAAGAAATCAATTAGTCTATCAATTTCACTTGAACATACTAACGGGTTGTCGGCACATACTCTTACAATATTGTCAAACTTAAGCTCATTTGCAATCTTATAATATCTATCAACAACATCTGACTCGCTACCTCGAAAAACCCTTGCTCCAATTGATTTAAGATGGTTTTCAAGAATATCATCATGAGCTGAATTTGGCAATGCAAATACTATGGAATCAATGTTTTTTGATTTCATAAGCCTTTTATAAACCCATTCACATATTGGATACCCATGTAAATTAAGCATCATCTTATTAGGCAATCTTGAGGATTTCATTCTAGCTTGAATAATAGCAAGTGTTTTCATTTTTTTAATTTATATAGAATGCTAAAAAATTTTTCAAAAAAAAACTTAGACTAAGAATCTAAGATCGAAAAAATCATCTTAAGGACATTTTTTTTATTATTGGCAAAATTATAGGTCATCATAGATCTAAATAATTTTTTTCTATGTTTTATATTTAAAAATAAATTTTCTATTGTTTTTTTTATTAATTCTTCAGTATGTCCTTTTTTGTAAACCCCTAACTCTTCAAATCCAGTATCTAAGGAAGCAAAAGTATGGCCCTTCTCTCTATTATGTTGTGAGATTATTATAGATGGAATATTTAGGTGGGCTAGTTCATATACCGTCCTTCCATTTGAAACAATAGCCAACTGTGACTCTTCCATAATTGTTGAAATAACTCCTGTCGCTCTAGTCAACAAAACTCTTGGGTCACTATTTACTTGCTTCACAAGATCATCATATTTTGAGTACCCAGAGCCACATACGATATGTATTAAAATATTATGTAAATTACAAAAATCCTTGATTATATTATAAACAATCAAAGATAAATTATGCTGATCAGTGCCACCAAAAGATATAAGAATTTTTTCTATCTTTTTCTTAAACTTATTTGGTGTAGCTTCATTGAATTCATCTCTAAGAAAGAAATAGTCATGACCCCAAAAAGTATTTTTAGAAGTATAGATTGGTTCGTCATATAACTCATTAATAGTAATATCTGATAATCTAGCGCCTTCTCCTAAATCTTCAAAGTTAATTGTTTTAATACCTAAATCTTTAAATGGCGCAACATCTTCTTTAGTTGTTGATAATATGTCATTTATAAGTAAATCAGGATTTAAATTGATTATTGCACTGATTATTCTATCTTGGTCATATGCTTTTAACAAATAACCCCGATTTTCAATTTCAATAGCAGCTTCTCTACTCTGAGTATCGCAAACAAACAAAACTTCGTGGTTAGAAATCTCATGCGCTATTGAAAGGGATCTTCCAATATGACCCATTCCTACTTTATTATTACCAATTACTCTAAAAATAATCCTTTTTCTTTCTAAAAATTTTTCACACACCCACCAATCCTGATAAGATTCTATTGTAAAAAAATCATTACTAATGGGAAAACTTAAGCAAGATATTTCATTGTTAATACTCTCAAAACTTTTACTTTTAATTATTGAAAAGGCTTTTGATTCAACCTTAAAAGGTTTTTCCTCATTTTCAAATAAATAATTTAAAGTTGTCTTATCCTTTCCATCATAAGCAATTCTTTTTATCAATTTAATTGGCTTCAAAACATGTTTATTGCTCTTTATTAGCTCGCTTAAAGCATTTTTGAGTGTAATTTTTGAAATTAATGGAGAGTAGGGTGAAAGGAACAGAATGAAATCTGATTGATCAGCAAGAGATTTAAGAAAATTCGTTGATTTTCCAGGGCCTTTAAAATCTTTTATGATTAACTCAGGGTCACAATATATATTAATTTTATTTCTTTCTCCAATAACTCGAACTTCTTCAGAATCAGTCATCACATGGATATCACTTTTTCCAATATCAAGCTCTAACGCTTTAGAAATAACCCTTTGTATTAGTGTAATACCTGAAAGCCTCTTAATCAAATCATCATGAAATGCGACATTTTTCTTTAATGCAATAATTACTACCTTCAAAACATGATTTGTCATACTAATTCAGATAAAACCTTTTTTGCAATTCTTGTCATTTCAACGAAGGACTCTTCACTCATCATGTGTTGAAATGGAAATGAAACCATATTGTCATAAAATATATCACTATTAGGACAAAAGGCTTTTTTGTACCCTGCTTTTATATAAAAATCATAACGATTAAGAGGGTAATATTGAACAACACATTGAACTCCATTTTTTGCCATTTCTTCAATAAAAATATCACTTTTCCCATTCAAAAATCTACCAACTAGTAAATGGTAATTATGCCTTTCAGAATCATCTCTATGAAATTCTAATTGTTTAAATTCAGAAAGAGCATCTATAAATCTTATGGCACGTTGTCGCTTTTCATGATTCATTTGATCAACTCTATCTAATAATTTCTCACCTAAAGCACACTCTACCTCACCAATACAATAATTATTTGGCCAAATTTGTTCTCCATTTAATTCAGGAAAATCTAAATTTCCCATAGCTGGCTTCCAGTATTGTTCGCGTTTATAATTAAAGTTGCAATGACCATGATGTCTTAACATTGGAACTATATTAGCAACTTTATTAGATTTTACTAAGAGCATCCCCCCCTCACCAAGGGTTGTAATATTCTTATGAGAATGAAAAGAAAAAATTCCAAAATCACCAAATGTGCCTGCCATTTTTCCATTTATTTTTGAACCAATTGCCTGCGCCACATCTTCAATCACAAGTAAATTATTTGTAGCTGCAACTTTCATAATTTCATTCATATCTGCACAATAACCATATAAATGGACAACAACTATAGCTTTTGTTTTAGGAGTTATGCATTTTTGAATAGTTTCAGCAGAAACAACTCTAGTTGGTAAATCAATATCTGCCCAAACTATTTTGGCGCCTTTTTTTAAAAAAGGATAGGCTGATGCAGTATATGTATGAGAAGGAATAATTATCTCATCATTAGCTTTAAACTGGCACAATTGAGCTGCAATTTCTAAAGCACTTGTGGCATTATTTAAAGCAAACGCATTAGTAGTACCAGTATATCTAGCAAATTTCTCTTGAAAAGATTTTTGAAATTTTCCTTGTGTAAGAGGAGTTGCTGACTCCATTACTTCAAGAACTGTTTTAATTTCATCTTGATTATATTTATGAGCACGCCCACTAAAAGGAATTTTAAACAACACTACTTACATCTCCTTAAATAATTCGATAACTTTGTCTTTTGTAAGTATATTTTGAAAATCAACACCTAAAGCATTAGTTAGTGGCTTATCATGAATAATTGTAGACTCATATAATTTAGTATACTGATCATCAGTTAGATTCTGACAAATATTTTTTGGTATTTCTATGTTTTGTCTTTCTACCATCTCCCAAAATTCAGCATACTCCTTTGGATAGAACTCACTCATAGCTCTCATTGTTATACAATTTGCAACACAATGATGGATATTTAGTACTACACTCAGCCCTGCTGAGAAAGGATGAATAACTCCTACATAACTAGTCGCTATTGCACAACCACCCAAATATGATGCGACCATTAATTTGGAACGATTCTCCTCGCTCATCATATCATTACTCATAAAAATCTCTCTACATAAATTGATTGTTTGCTGAGAATATGAGTCTCCAATTGGGTTTCTATACGAGCCATTTAAAGACTCAATACAATGAATATAAGCATCCATCCCAGTATAGAAATACTGATTTTTAGGAACAGTTTTAGTAAGTTCAGGATCAAGAATGAGTTGATCAAAAACTGTAAAGTCGCTATTCATTCCCAACTTGAGACCAGTTTTTTTATTTGTCAGTACACACGTTCTAGTTGCTTCTGAACCAGTGCCTGATATAGTAGGCACGCCAACTTTATAAATACCAGGTTTTTTTAGTAAATCCCAACCTTGGTAGTCTTCAGATTTACCTCCATTAGTTATGAGGTTTGAAATAGCTTTAGCAACATCCATGGTCAAGCCACCTCCCATACCAATAATAACTGCAGGATCTTTTAAAGAATTTTTTAATAGAAGATCATAAAGCTGATTAATATAATCTGTTGATGGTTCATCCTTTGTTTGAATAAAATAAACCTGATCATCATCCCTTATATCAAGATGATTTAAAATTTCATTATTATTTTCAAAATAATCATCAATTAAAAATATTGCGTTGCTATGTTCTATTTTTTTTACATATGAAATACTTTTAGATAGCTCCTTTAAAGCTCCAATACCAATATTGTATCGACTTACATTACGAACATTTTTTACACCAGTGTTCAAATTAGTGATCATAGATTTAAAAGAGTTAGGTTAGAGAAAAATCAAGAAATATCTTTTATAATTTTAACTTGTAAACTTAAGCACTAAAGAAATTATTTTATTAATATCATTATCGCTTAAACTTTGATGAATTGGAAGATTGAGAGTTCTATTAGATGCAAACTCAGTATTTGGGAAAGATAATGAATTGTCAATATTAAAATATTTAACTTTATTCAAAGGCCAATATCTAAATGTTGTATAAACACCATTTTCTTTTAAAAAAGCAGCCAATTCATCTCTATTATCAACCTGTATCCAATAAAAATAATATGAATTTGTACAATCTTTAAATAATTCAGGAGGTGTTTTGATTCCTTCTTGATTAAAAAATGCATTGTTGTAGCTATCATAAATTTCTTTTCGCTTACTAATAAAGCCATCAAGTCGATCAACCTGAATCGTTCCAATTGCAGCAGTAATATTATTCATTATTGATCTTCTTCCAAGCTGATTAATTTGAACCTCCCACCAAATTCCCTCTTCATCGCTCGATTTATCAATACCACTAGAGGAACTAACTGGAAGACCTAAATAACATAACTCTTTAGCAGTTTTAATTAACTCCGATGAATCTATGTAAACCATTCCTCCATCACCTGTTACTATCATTTTCATTGCATCAAATGACCATAGTCCCATATCACCGAGTGTTCCACAGGCTTGGCCTTTATAAAAACTCCTTACTGCACAGGCACTATCTTCAATAAGAAAGATATTATTATTTTTTGCAAGCGCAATAATGCTATCCATTTCACAAGGGTGTCCCCCATAATGATTTAAAACAATTGCTTTTGTTTTAGAGGTAATTTTTTTAGAAATTGCTTCGGCAGTAGCATTTAATGAATACTTGTCAACATCACATAAGACTAGCTTAGCACCAGAATCAATTACCATGCTTCCAACAGCGATAAAACTAATTGTAGGTACAATAATTTCGTCACCAATACCAAAATCAAACACTTTAGCAGCAAGAAATAATCCCTCAGTACAGGAGTTTAATGAAAAAAAGTTATTAGGACTTTGATTTAAACTTAATGCAAATTTATTTTCAAATTCCTTGACATATTCACCACGACCAATCCAATTAGATTCAAAAACTTTTTTAATTTCATCTAATTCTTTTTCCCCTAATGAGGGTTGAAATATATTAATCATAGAGGATCCACTTAGTCATAAAAATCTGCATTTATAAAATCACAGCCAGCTTTATCTTTATCAGAAACTAGCGGCTTTGAACCCTTTAAATTCCAATCAATACTTAAATCTTTATCATCCCAAAGAATACAGCGCTCTAAATTAGGCTCAAAGTACTCAGTAGTTTTGTAAAGAAAATCAGCACTATCGCTTAAAACTATAAATCCATGGGCCATTCCTGGTGGAGACCATAATTGTAGATTATTATTATTACTTAAAATTATTGAAAAATACTCACCAAAAGTAGGGGAGGACTTTCTTATGTCAACAACAATATCTAAAACTGCTCCATTTACAACCCTAAGTAACTTTCCCTGAGGCTTTATTATCTGATAATGCAATCCTCTCAATACATTTTTTGAAGACCTTGAATGATTATCTTGAACAAATTTCGCATCAATGCCTGACTGTTCTAAAAGGGCATTTTCATTCCAACTTTCGAAAAAATAACCACGGGTATCTTTATAGATATTAGGTTTAATTACTAATACATCGGAAATATTGGTTTTCTGAATTTTCATCAAAAAATCTTATTTATAATTAAATCTCTCAAGTATTGCCCATAATTACTTTTATCATAAGAAATTGCTATTTTTTCAAGCTGCCCTAAAGAGATCCAACCATTTCTCCATGAGATTTCTTCTAGACAAGCAATTTTAAGGCCTTGTCGCTTCTCAATAGTTTGAACAAATTGAGAAGCCTCAAGAAGTGAATCATGTGTACCAGTATCTAGCCATGCCATTCCTCTTCCCATAACTTTTACATCTAACATGCCTCTTTCAAGATAATTTTGATTTACGCTTGTTATTTCTAACTCACCCCTTGAGGATGGTTTAATTGATTTAGCAATATCAACTACATTATTGTCATAAAAATATAGCCCAGTAACTGCATATGAAGATTTTGGATTTTCTGGTTTTTCTTCAATGGATAAGGCTTTACCATCCTTACTAAATTCCACGACACCATAACGCTCAGGATCTCTAACTGGATAAGAAAATACTGTCGCTCCATCGGTTTTTTTTGCTGCATCAAATAATAACTCAGAGAAATTATGTCCAAAAAAAAGATTATCACCTAAGATTAAAGAACAAGAATCGCCATTAATGAAGTCCTCACCTATTATGAAAGCCTCAGCCAAGCCCCCTGGAAAGTCTTGAATTTTATAATTTAAATTTATACCTAAGTTTCTCCCATCGCCTAGTAAATCATTAAATCTAGATGTATCCTGTGGCGTAGAAATAATCAAAATATCCTTAATGCCAGCTAACATTAAAGTGCTTAAAGGATAATAAATCATAGGTTTATCGTAAACAGGTAGCATTTGTTTTGAAACTATCTTAGTTACTGGGTAAAGTCTTGTTCCAAAACCTCCTGCTAAAATTATTCCTTTCACAATTTTTTCCCACTTATGTTTCTAATATTATTTTTCAAACCAAGCCTTTCTTTCTGATAACTTCCGTCAAGGACATTACTATACCAATCATTATTATTTAAATACCATAGGATAGTTTTTTTTAGTCCAGTTTCAAAGGTATTGGCCGGAGACCATCCAAGTTCTTTCTGAATTTTACTGGAATCAATTGCATACCTTTTATCATGACCTGGCCTATTAGCTACAAAAGAAATAAGTTGACCATAGGAATCAATCCCATTTGGATGATTTGGTTGAAGCTCATCTAAAAGATTACAAATTGCTTTTACAACTTCATAATTTGTTTTTTCATTATTACCACCAATATTATATATTTCTCCAACTTTACCTAAAGTTGCAACTGCAAGTAAAGCGTCAACATGATCATCAACAAAGAGCCAATCTCTAATATTTTTTCCGTCCCCATATATTGGTAAACTCTTTCCTTCCAATGCATTTAATACCATAAGAGGTATTAATTTTTCCGGAAATTGGAATGGACCATAGTTATTTGAACAATTTGACAGTAAAACTGGCAAATCATATGTTCTATTCCATGACACAACAAGATGATCAGATGATGCTTTCGATGCTGAATATGGTGAACTTGGATCATATGCAGTATTTTCTGTAAATAGCCCACTTTCACCTAAACTTCCATAGACTTCATCAGTTGAGACATGATGAAACCTAAAACTCTCTTTTTCATTTACATTTAATAACATCCAGAAGTTCCTTACTGCTTCTAGTATTGTATAAGTTCCAACAATATTTGTACTAATAAAAGCACTAGGATCGTCTATTGATCTATCAACATGAGACTCAGCAGCTAAATGTATCACAATATTTGGCTTAAATTCGTTTAAGGTATTAGAGAATAATTGAGAATCTAATATATCCCCCTTAATAAAATGATAATTTTTATTAGTGTGAACTTCTAACAGGGATTCAAGATTTCCTGCATAAGTAAGATTATCATAATTCAAAACCGAATAGTTTTGATTAGATAATATGCGTTTAATAAGAGCAGATCCAATAAAACCAGCTCCCCCAGTTATTAAAAATCTTAATTTTAAATCTTTAGTCTTATCTTTCATATCCGGAATATTTATACATATTTTTATGAATTAGAAAGAATAGTAACTGTTTAAGTAATTATTAGTCGAATAAAACTATAAAGTTTAAGTTATGTTACCATTTAATAAAAAAAAATTACAACTCTCTCGAACTGTAAACCATAGAATCAAATTTACTTTAAAATTAAATATAATTATATTTGATCACATTAAAAGTGGTCATTTATTTATGAATCTAACTCACAATGCTAATTTATGTCTGACTCAATTAAACAATCTAAAAGTATTAATCAACCCATAAATATCATTTGTATGAAGTGGGGAAACAAATTTCCAGTCGAGTATGTAAACCGTCTATACTCAATGGTTTCAAATAATCTTGATGTCGAGTTTAGATTTGTATGTTTTACGGAAAATTCTATAGGGATTAGAAGCGAAGTAGAGATACAAGAGCTGCCTGAACTAGAGCTTCCACCTGGTTCACCAGAACGTGGTTGGAGGAAACTAACTGTATTCAAAAAAAACTTTGGTGGTCTTTCTGGGCCAACACTTTTTCTTGACTTAGATGTTGTAATCGTTGGAAACCTGGATGTATTCTTTAGCCAGCCTGGTGATTTTTTAATTGCACACGATAAAAAGAATTCAAAGAAGAGAGAGGGTAACTCCTCAGTTTTTCGTTTTAAAATTGGAAAATATGCACATATTCTGGACTATTTTGAGAACAACTCTGCACAGGTAAAAAATGAGGTGCGCCATGAGCAGGCCTATCTGTCACGTGAAATTTATAAACTTGGTGAATTAAATTTTTGGACAGACGACTGGGTCCCAAGTTTTAAGTACAAATGTTGCCCATCCTGGATTAAGTCATGGTTTGTAGCGCCCTCAATACCTAAGGGAGCTCGTGTTATTTTGTTTCATGGCTTACCTAATCCACCTGAGGCGATTAAAGGCCATAGTGGAAAATGGTATCGACATATAAAGCCATCTCCATGGATTACAAACTATTGGATAAATAATGCATAAAAGATACGAAAAGGGATTAAAAACTGGAAATATTTATCTAGTGCAATTAAACTTCAGAGTATTAAAATGATAATTTTAGATCGCTCAAAACTAATCCTAAATTTTAACCAAATATCGGAGAGATTATATAGATGAAGAAACCAGTTAAAGATATGGCACTGATGCAATCAGACTCTGAAAATATAGTGTTATTTTATCCTCATGTATCAGATCTGGCTAAAAAATCAGTTATGGAAACTCTTGATTCTCGCTGGATTGGCCATGGCCCAAAAGTTAAAGTTTTTGAAGAAAATTTTAGTAAAAAATTTGGCGCTAATTCTCCTGCAATTGCAGTTGGTTCTGGTACTGATGCTCTACATTTGTCATACATTTTGGCTGGCTTAAAGTCAGGTGATGAAGTTATTGCGCCTGTTTTTACATGTACAGCAACAAATATTCCTTTACTGTATATGGGTGTTAAGATTAAATTTGCTGATATAGATGTTGATACTATGAATATTGATACTAACCATGTGCGCCAACTTATGAGTGATAAAGTTAAAGCAATTATTTGTGTGCATTATGGTGGACTTCCTTGTGACATGGATGAATTAAAAAGTATTGCTAATGAATGGAATATTCCCATCATTGAAGATGCGGCTCATGCAGTTGGTGCTAAATATAAAGGAGTTGATATTGGTAGTATTTCAGATTTCACTATGTTTTCATTTCAAGCAATTAAGCATATAACCACTGGTGATGGAGGTATGGTAATTATCAAAGACCATGAGCTGGTTGATAAAGCTGAACGACTTCGATGGTTTGGTATTGATAGAAAGGCTAAACAAGCAGGTATTTGGGAAAATGATATTACTGAAATTGGATACAAGTACCAGATGACTGATATTGCCGCAGCTCTTGGTATTGCTTCACTGGATGAGTTTGATGAGCAGTCAAAACTGCGTAAAAAATTATTTAAGACCTACTCAGAAGAGCTAGCTAATTGCTCTAGATTGAAGCTTGTAGGTTGTGGTTTTAAAGATCGAGAACATGCGGCTTGGTTATTTACTGTTTTAGTTGAAGACCGTTATAAATTGCAAGAAAAATTACGCGATAACAAAATTGAAAGCAACCAAGTACATTTTCGTAATGATAGGTATTCAATTTTTAAAGAATTTATTGATGGAAAAAAATTTCCACACATGGATAAAGTTGAAGATAATTACTTAGTTTTACCATTACATACAAATATGACAGTTAAAGACGTAATGAAGGTATGCTCTATAATACAAAGTGGGTGGTAATTCAAAACTATGAGCAGTATTAATTTTATTCTTATTTCAGTTTTTACTGTTTATATTGGCTCTGGGTTAATTAGGCATATTATTAAATATACTCAATACAAAGTATGGTGGAAAATTGCACAAAAATAAAGAAATAGTCGAGTAAGCTATGGAACATACTAGTCACTTAGATATTGGTTGTAACGCTAACCCAAGGAATCCTTTCAATGCTGAACAGCTCTATGGAGTAGATATAATTGACTTGGAAACTAATCAGTTCAATTACCGTAAATGTAACTTAATATATGATGTACTTCCCTTTCCTGAATCAAGCTTTGAATCAGTATCAGCATATGATTTTTTACAAATTGTACCAAGAAACGCCATTATTAATGATACTGGGGTATTTCCATTTATTCATGTAATGAATGAAATTTATAGAGTATTAAAACCTGGAGGAATATTCTATGCTATTACCCCTGGATACCCAAGAAATGAGGCTTTTGTAGACCCCACTTCTGTTAACTTTGTAACAAAAAAGACCCATACATACTTCCTCGGTCCAAAATACAAAGCTCGCATGTATGGCTTTCAAGGAAAATTTAAAATTGTCAGGAAGGTTAAGTGGATAAAATTAACTCAAGAAACTAGAAATGATAGGTGGTTTATAAAAGTACTGAAAAATATTTTTTACACTATTTACTTTACTAAAAAATCCCATTTGATTTGGGAGTTTCAAGTACTTAAAGATGAGTCAAGTCATGATTAATTTACTTATGTTTATGATATATTCACGTTAGTTTGCCCCCTAGTAAATAAACTCATAGGGTTTATGAAAATGCTTCCAGTCATTATTTAAGGAATATTAAAGTGAATAAGGTAGATTTATCTATAATTATTGTTAACTATAAATGCTGGGAAGTCCTGGCTAGGTGTATAAATTCATTTAATAAATTCAAGCCAAATATAAATTACGAAATTATAGTTGTAGATAATGACTCTCAAGATGGTAAATTTAATAACTTTCAGCAACAATTCAATGAAATCAAGCTTATTGCCAATAAGGGTAATTATGGCTTTTCAAACGCATGCAATCTAGGGGCAAATAACGCTAAAGGTGGGTACTTACTATTCTTAAATCCAGATGTAACTCTTACTAGTAGTCCTGCTATAGATGAAATGTTCAGTTTTGCCAAGGCTAATAAAATTGTAGGTATTACCTCTTGTAGGACTATTTACCCTAATGGCAAACGAGAAAGAGAAATTGCATTTCTGAATCCATGGTTAACTATAGGATGGCTTCGTGCAATATATAAATTTGTATTATTTCAAAAAATTTCCAGAAAATTTCCAGAGAATAAAAATATTTGGTACCCAGAATGGGTTGCAGGCTCTGTAATTTTAATACAAAAAGATTTTTTTAAGAAAATTGGAAATTGGAGTGAAGATAAATTTTGGATGTACTCTGAAGATCCAGATATATGCTTAAAAGCAATTAAAAATGGGAAAAAAATTGCCCTACTTAGAAATATCGAACTCAAACATCAGCATGGAGGATCTTCTAGGAGGAACACTAAAACTACTGCCATTACAAAATCGGAAGTAGTTACATCTAGCCATGTTTTTATCCATACACATACTTTAGGTATAAATAGAATAACCTTGCACCTTGTAATTATGGTCAATACCTTAATATCATGGATATTGCGAACTTTAATCACGTTACCTTTCTTTTGGAAAGGATTCTTTAGAGCAAACTTATTTACTCTTATTGCAATTATTAAGTATTATCTAAGCGTATTGATTCGTTGGACATGGAAAAGCAAAAGGTTAAAAAAAAATGAGTCGTAGGGATAAAACTAGGTTCGAAAAATGGTTCTCATTAATTAGGCATAAAAGGCGTTCTGGAGCGATAGAACTTTCAGATCAAATAACAACTGACTTTTCCCAACAGAAACAAGCAATTATTGATGGATGTGAAATTCGTTACACACATGGTAGCTCTGATAAATTAGAAGAGCATTTTACTGCCCTAAGAGACGAGTTTGTTGGTCAAAGTGAGCTTTGCTATACCCATGCAAAAATTATTGTACTTATTAGACGTGATTTTGAGTCAAAAAATCACTTTGCACTTTTTGAAAAAATCTGGAAAGAAGAAAAGGATTACTTAGTAAAAAACTTAAACACGCGCTGGCTTATATCTGCCACCGATACCTTTGCAGATTTTTCAAAAGATGATTCTACTAAGAGTCTCTCACTAGCGTGCTCTTGTCTCATAAATACCGTAAAACTGCAAGAAAGTGAGCGTTTTATTACTAATCTGGATGATAATTTAGATGATAAGGAAAAAATTGCTAGACTAGATAATGAAGAAAGAATTCCTTTATTTGATGGCACATCTGTCTTTAAACTCGGAACAGATGACACCCTCAGAAATATGCGATGGAGAATTGATAAAGCAGCAAAAATAAATACTGCTGGTGAGATTCTTCTCGAAATTTTCTTACGCTTACAAAAACATGACACTGTATTTAAACGATTTAAAGATAAGCATAAGAGAAGTAAAACAGGTTGGTGGTAAGTGCAAATATTTGTTATTAATTTATCTAGTGCTGTCGATCGCCTTAAGCTACAAAAAGATCAGTTAACTGAACTAGGCCTAGATTATGAAATTCTAGATGCGACTTCAATTAGTGACATTAATGAAGCTACTTATAAAAAACATTACTTTGACTGGCAAAGGCCTTTAAAAAAAACTGAAGTTGCTTGTTATTTTTCACATAGATCAGCCTGGGATAGGGTAGTAAAAAGCAGAAAACCTGCGCTTATATTAGAAGATGATGCAATTTTATCAAAGGTCCTTCCAGAACTTCTAATCAATCTTAGAAACATTAAAAATACTGACCTAATTAATTTAGAAAATAGGAGTAGAAAAAAATTTGTTTCAAACTCACATTTAGAAATTGGATGCAACTCAAAACTACTTAGGCTATATCAAGACAGAACTGGTGCGGCAGGCTATATATTATGGCCATCAGGAGCAAAAAAACTCATAAAATTTGAAAAAAATAAAGGGATTGGACTGGCTGACGCTCATATAAAAGGATGTTATTCACTTGTAGCATATCAGGTTGAGCCAACCCCAATTATTCAGCTAGATCAATGCAAAGATTATGGTGTTATTAATAGTTATACAAATATTAGTTCAAAATCTACTGTTAGTAGTGAGCAGAATTATAGGGGTGGCACCTATTTTATTTTAAAGAGACTACTCTCTCAAATAAGGCTAGCTTTTTGGCAGCTACTAATATTAACTAAATCAAAAAGACGCTATATATTAATTAAAACTAGTGATTTCAATGACTAATAGAGTATTAAAACATTTTAGGTTTGGACCAACCTTTGCTCAGATTAATAGAACTTTGCGTAGCAGACGTAAAGCTATTAAAAAAATTGTAACTTTATATAAAAAATTTGGTCTAGTGAGTAATGGGTGCAGCCTATGTGAAAGTAATAACTTCACATTAGTTAGTGAGGGTGATCGCTATGGCTTTGATCTTAAAA
>Ga0075447_10000405_pt1 | contig 21741 bp, 20 predicted proteins | sample CoawatmetaG10DNA_FD_72352 | JGI IMG/M metagenome (GOLD analysis project Ga0075447, IMG submission 72352) | Marine microbial communities from the West Antarctic Peninsula - Coastal water metaG104-DNA | ecosystem: Environmental > Aquatic > Marine > Coastal | place: Atlantic Ocean: West Antarctic...
CAATCATACTACCTACATCATTTAATTCCATTATTTCACCTAGGGCAAATCTAATTGCAAACTCTTTCTCAATTGCACTAACTAAATTAATATGATTCAAACTATCCCAATCATCTATAGCATCTGAATTCGTACTATTTTCAATAACCATATCATTTTGATCAAATATATCTCGAAATATATTTTGAACCTCATTAAATACTTCTTGTCTAGTCATTCATTACACCTATGAATTTGTTTTTATTCTCGTAATTTGTAATATCAAGTTTCCAAATACTGTCTTCAGTATTTTGAACTAGTAAAGTAAACCCAAGCTTTTCATATAAATCAGAAACCATTTTATTTTTTGCACTTTTGTAATAGTAGCCAATTATGTTAGTGACATTTTTCTCTTTACATTTTCTGACTAATATATCAAGCATAGCAAATTCCATTTCTCTCTTGAGAACCCTGCAGCTTATAAGAAATAAGTCTAAATGGCAAGATTTATTTTCAACTCTACCTATTGATACTGCAATTAATCCATTTGTTCCATATTTATCAATTAATTTTCCATAAATTTTAATATATTTCTCACTTAGATTAATAGCATTAATTTCACCTGTTGTATATCTTTTCGTAGTGAGATTAAATTGATTGGTTTTATTTGTAAGCTGGGTGATTCTATCTAGATAAACTGTTGAAAAAGATTTAATTTCAGCAGTCATATCAAGAGATATTAAAAACTCATCATAAGATTGAAACTTAGCTATATCGCTAGATCTCTTCTGATTATCTTTATAATATTGATTTCTATGCGTGTCATCAATATCTAATGATATTGGTTCAAAAAAACCACTTCTATCGATATGTGATATAAACTCTACTATATCACTTCCTACATCTGGAACCGAAACACTTGATAATTGTGAAAGAACAAGATCTCTTTCAGCTGGGTTATCGTCTATAAATACAAAGCTATCAACATCTATATTAAGTGATTGTGATATATCTAAAATATTTTGACTTTTTGGACTCCAATTTGCTTTAAAGGAGGTGAAATCATCAAGCTTCAAAATACTTTCTGGGTGGCTAAACCCTTCTTGGGCATTTTTAAAATCGTTTTTAGAGCATACAGCAAGAGTAATGCCTCTATTCTTCAGTTCTTTAACATATTTTTGAAAGGTTGTATAACTCTCAGTGATTGCAGTTTCAGTACCTATTTGAATACCATCTAGCCCATCATCACCAATAACCCCTCCCCAGCATGTGTTATCAAGATCAAGAACTAGACACTTTTTAGAGCTTCCAAAAATAGAGGTCACTATTTTACTAATATTGAAAGTTAGTTCTGGGATTGATTCCATGCTGACTGCATATTTAGCCTGATGCCATAATTTCTGATCAAACCAACGAGTTAATCCAATATATGCAGATAAGTAATTAATATCATTAATGTATAGATTTTTTATTTTTCTTGCATTAACTGAGAAATGATCATTTAGTTTTTTAATGAAATAAGTTCTGCCGTGAATATCATAGCAGTCAAGGTTTCCTAAACTTCTAGAGTTTGTATAATCGAAATTATTTTGAATAATAGCACAGTCAAATTTTGATAAAGCACTCCAGATTGACTTATATCTTTCAAGCTCATTGAATAAGAGAGTGTCAATCTTTTCTTCACTATCCTTAAGATCAGGATATTTAATTATATTCTTATTTGTTATATGTATATAAATGATGTCTGGATTAAATTTATCTAATTCATCTCCTTCAAATAGAGCATCTTCATAATATTTATTATATTCAGATTCATAAAACTTCGGCTTGATTCCTCTCTTCAATAAAAAAAGTTCTAATATATTCTTAATTTCTGCAGTTGTAGAACCACCTAGAATAGCAATATTTTTTTCTATTAAGCTAGAATTGAGTAATAAATTATTTTTTATTGATTTCTTTTTTCTAAGAATATAATTAATATCTAAAGGGTATTCAAGCTGACGCACAATTTATTTAATTTGATTATTAATGAAATAGTTAGTTTTACATTATAAAGCAGATTGATATACTATTCTAATATGAAACTTATTTGCATGGCTAGCACAAGTCGATCTCTATGATAACATTGATAAGATATTGTAATCCAAGCCAATATTCTTGGGTGCAAGAGAATTATTTTGAGAATTTTTGTGAGTCGCAAAAATGAAATCAGTTTAACATTACAAGGTCTTTTTTTAATCTGATGGGTTTATCGTAACTTTATTTTGCTCTATTAGATTTTTTAAATATTTGTCAATATTGCTCTTTGTAATTAATGCGCCAAAATTATTATCAGTCTTTACTTTGTTAAAGATAATTTTACTCATTACTTTGGATAATTCTATCGATGGATGGACTGAATCACTCCAGTAAGGGTATTTGTATTTTCTTGTGGAAAGATTATTGAAATCATAAACTTCATTAAAAATCTCTACGACTTTTCTTTTGAAATCAAATAGCATTTTATATAAATGTTTATCGTTTATTAATTTCAAAAAATGCGCTTCATTCATCGGTGAGATAGATACAATAAGTTGAATATTATTTTTATCACACAAGTATTTCAATTCCTTCAAATATTCAATTCTTTTTTCTCCAAATTCATAATTTTTATATTCATTAGTAAAATATCCTTCTGCTAGATTTGGTTTTTCACTTCCTTCACCACCAATTAGCATACCATTTTTTTTATGTGTAATTTCTACTGCTCCTAATTTATTTTTATAGATTACTTTCATAGCATCTTTTAACGATGTTAATGTAGTGTAAGTTTGTTCAAAATAGTAGAAGCTTTTATTATCAATCTTTTCTTTAATTGTCTTATCTAAATACTTTCTAAGTGGAGATGCCATCAAGCTTCCATCCATTGGTATGTGTTTATTTAGATTATAAAAATCTAATTGTAGAAATATTATCTTAGGATTTTGTTTAGCAATAATGTGTTTTGTAATTGCTAAAAAATCTTCTGGCTTAGAATTATTTACAAAATAATTAAAAGTTTTTAATCCAGTCTCTATCTCTATTATATCTGGGTCAAATGCTTGAACTCTACTGCTTCCAAGTATGAATAAGTCATATTTTTCTATTGTATTGTTAATCTGATGAAACTTATTATCTCTATATGAATTAACAGCCTTTGTGGTCAAGTTAAAATAGTTAAAGCCATACTTATCATAAGGGTCAATACTTAAAATAAGTGAGTAAAAACCGACTGCTATTAAAATAATAAAGATAAATAATTTTAGAATATATTTCAAAACTACTCCTAAAAATTAAAATATAAAAATTCTGATATTTTATTCATATCATAAAGAGCGACTACAAATAAGAAGGCAGTAATTAAAGCATAAAATGTATTTTGTTTTAGATTATTCATTAGCTGGATAGAATTCTTAGTAAAAACTACAAGAAATAAAGTGAATACTACCCAAACTGCCACATATACTGCTCCTTGAACTTTAAACATTACACCAAACTCAATTCCATACTCTGTTAAAAACGACAGTCTACTTTCAAGTATTGGGCGAAGTACAATGTTGTCCAAACTAAACATTGAGTCTAAAACCTTAATAGCGTCATCCCACTCTTTGGCTCTAAAAAATACCCAAGCGATATTAACAAAGTTAAACGTAATTAGCCAGGCAAGCCAAGTCCAAAGCTTAAAGCCTAACTTGCTCCAAAATCTTTGAACCATCAGAGCTATTCCATGCAGAAATCCCCAGAACACAAAAGTCCAACCAGCACCGTGCCAAAGTCCACCTATTATAAAAGTTGCCATTAGGTTGTTATATGTCCTAAACTCACCCTTTTTGTTGCCACCAAGAGGAATGTATACATAGTTTCGTAAGAACCTGCTTAATGTCATATGCCACCTTCTCCAGAAGTCTTGTATGTTGGTTGCTTTATATGGACTATTAAAGTTAACAGGAAGTCTAATATTAAACAGAAGTGCTAAGCCAATTGCCATGTCTGTATATCCACTAAAATCAAAATACAATTGGAATGTATATGATAGAGACGTTGCCCATGCTTCAAATAGATTTAAAGTTGTCGCTACATCAAAGCCTTGAGTTACCCACAACGCAAAAGTATCAGCAATAACAACTTTCTTGAATAAACCAATTGAGAATATAAAAAGACCCATTGCAATATTTCTATAATTTTTAACCTTGTTTCTTGTTTTTGCAAATTGCGGCATCATTTCTTTATGATGAACAATTGGACCTGCAATTAACTGTGGAAAGAATGTTACAAATAGTGCGTAGTTTAAAAAGTTGTATTCTTTAGTTTCTTGTTTGTAGCTATCAACTAAATAGGCTATTTGCTGAAATGTAAAGAACGAGATTGCCAGAGGCAGTGCTAATTGTAAAAGTTCCGCATTGGAGTCAAAAGCAAGATTAAAGTTTTCTATTAAAAAATCAGCATATTTAAAATAACCAAGTAATGAGAGGTTAAAAATAATGCCAAAAATTAGAATTGATTTTTTTGAAAACCCCTTCCTCTTGTCTTTGCTTGTCTTGTTAAGTTTTTTACCGATAACATAGTTAAATACCATTGATGCAAGTATGATTGGAAGGTAGGCAACATTCCACCAACTATAGAAGAATAGACTACTACATACCAAAAAACCTTTTGAAGCCTCTGTAAGTCTTTTGTGGTTGAGGTAAAAATATATAAAAAAGGTTATTGGTAAAAATACAAAGATAAACTCGTATGAGTTAAAAAGCATAATCGATTGAGTGTTTAATTGATGTTAATTATAGTTAATTTTTGAATTCCATTAAGAATTATAGACATTGAATGACTTTTTCATTAAAGGTTCCATACAAATTCAGTCGGTCACTGTGAAATAGTTTTCGATGCATCATTTTAACTATATTTCTGATTTATCCATAATTGACTCAAGCCACATTCTTGATAATTCATCAAGTCCAGCTTTTGAGAAGTGACAATAATCAGGAAGTCTAAATTTAGGATCAAATAAGAGATCACTATTGGGTCCTCTTAAAACTCCCTTGTACTCCCTTATCAACTTATCCTGAATTTTTAGGAGTAATTCGTCTTGATTGTTCTGACATAGTGATACCTGGCTTAAATAAAATGGAGCATCTGTAAGATTTCTTATGTTAGAAAGAAGTGTCAAGAAGTCACTCTCATATTCACTTGATCCTCCTTTATGTTGATGATTAGATTCACCTTGATGGAATAGAATCCCATCGATTTTTCCATACTCATCCATCACACTTCTCAATTGTTCGTCAAAAAATATATATGCGCCAGTATTAGTAAGTATGTTAAGAGTTGCTCCGCCCCAACCAGTATTCACAAAGACTACTGAATTTGTGACATTATTTTGAATTAACTGGTCTCCCACCCTACCCCACACAGATCCATTCCCTCCAGTGCCACCAAGTGCGGGATCATGATATTTATATGTTTCTCCATTTAGAAACATATAAACATCTTCTGAAGTTTCATAACCTAATTGACCCGAATTTACACTATTGGATTGACCATATGTAATAAAAACCAAAGGCTCTTTGATCGTTTCAGTTGGAGCATTGATTAAACCCGTAACGTCAACATTTCTTCCAATGTATTCTGCATTACTATCATCAGGAATATTTTCATCAGTTGAAAGTACATAATTTTTTATATCTCGAAGTTGCTCATATGGAAAAATCCCCAAGAACACTGTCAAGACGCCATAGGTATAGAAAAATAAAATCATTAAAAGTAAGGTAGATTGCTTTTTCATTTTAAGACCTTTTCTTATATTCATCATGACATTAGCATACTATAATTTTGATTAACATACTAATTCAAACAACCAATCCAACAAATAATAATGAGTTTTCAGTCATTATACAACCCTATCAAAAGAGCCTGTATTATTTTCATAGGATGTTTTAGAGAGAATTGATTAGTTAATGAATATTATCTTAACCCCTTAATATCTAATGGTATAACATTAGTAATAATAAATTCATCAAAAAAATATTTCTCAATGATTAAAAAATGTCTTTTCCCTGCGGCTGGTTATGGAACTCGTTTTTTACCTGCTACCAAATCAGTACCCAAAGAGATGCTCCCAATACTCACCAAACCCTTAATGCAATATGGAGTGGAAGAGGCACTGTCTGCTGGCATTACTAACATGGCTATTGTCACCGGGAGAGGTAAAAGGGCAATTGAAGATCACTTTGATAACGCGTATGAACTTGAATCACAATTAAGTGGCACTTCAAAAGAGAGCTACCTAAAAGATATCAAGGAGATAATTAAGAAATCTACATTCACCTATGTTCGTCAGAAACAAATACTAGGGTTGGGTCATGCTATCCTCACCGGCGAGCCTCTTATTGGAGATGAACCTTTTGCTGTAGTTCTGGCAGATGATCTATGCGACAGCGATGAAGATGGGGTAATCTCACAAATGATAGAAATCTACAACCAATACCACTGCTCTGTGATAGCTATAGAGGAGGTGCCAATGAACAAAACCCACAAATATGGAATTATTGTAGGCAATCTCGTCGATAATTCAAACAATACGTATCGAGTTACTGATATGGTAGAAAAGCCTGAAGAGGAGAGTGCGCCGAGCAATATGGCAATCATTGGCCGCTACATCCTAACTCCCGATATTTTTAATATTCTCAAAAACATCGAGCCTGACAAGAATGGTGAAATTCAAATCACCGACGCTCTACTTGTTCAAGCAAGACAGTCTAAAGTGATCGCTTATAAATTTAAAGGAAGGCGCTTTGACTGTGGAAGCATATCAGGCTACCTACAAGCCTCAAATTACTTTGCTAAAAAACAGGGTATTGTCTAAAATCAAGCAAAAAAACTCACTTACACCCTAGAGCAATTGCGATTTTATAAGGCTGTACATCTACAGAAAATGTGGAGTTTTTTAAGCCTTAGCAATTTCTCAGCACTGAGTGCTCAAGCTTCATACAAAATATCAGTAATATCACTTTGCGGTTTAAACCCAGGAACAGCTTTTACTAGTAACTGGCGCAGCTTAACCTGATCGCCTCTATCAATAGCCCTTTCAAGTTCATCGATAATTGGCTTTAAGTCTTCCCAAGCCATCATCTCTTCCTCTGCTCGCATGATCATTAGATTGTCAGTTTTAGAAACATTCCCACCAATCAGAAGCTCTTCATAAAGTTTTTCACCTGGCCTCAGACCGGTAAAATCAATCTGAATATCGCCGTCCGGGTGAAGCTTATCCCTAACCTGAAGGCCACTTAAACGAATCATCTTTTCAGCTAGGTCTTTAATGCGAACAGGCTCACCCATATCGAGCACAAACAAATCCCCACCCTTAGCCATGGCGCCTGCCTGAATAACCAACTCAACAGCCTCAGTTATGCTCATAAAATAACGTATAATTTCAGGATCGGTCACCGTAATCGGCCCGCCCCGTTTAATTTGCTCTTTGAAAAGCGGTATCACCGAACCACTAGAATCCAGCACATTGCCGAACCGCACCATGCTAAAGCATGTGCAATATTGCCCCTTTTCAGAACCACGCTGAGTATTCTGCTCTGTTTTGCTTTGAGTGAGTGTCAAAGCCTGCAATATCATCTCAGAAAAGCGCTTCGTTGCCCCCATAGTGTTGGCTGGACGCACCGCCTTATCGGTTGAAATAAGCACAAAAGTCTCTACCTTATTGTCGATCGCAACCTGCGCACAATTAAGGGTGCCAAAAATATTGTTACTGACCCCTTCTGCATTGTTATACTCCACCATTGGAACATGCTTATAGGCTGCTGCATGATAGATTGTATGCACATCAAATCGCTCCATTATCTTGCTTAAGCGATTTCTGTTACTGACAGAGCCGAGCATAGGCAGTATCTTAGAAGAGGGCGTAGTTTTTTCTGCAAGCTCCTTTTCAATTCTGTACAGGGCGAACTCACTTTGCTCAAACAGAATCAACACTTGAGGTTTCAACAATACTATCTGCCGACACAGCTCACTGCCAATCGAACCGCCAGCGCCGGTCACCATGACCACTTTATTGGTAATGTTAAGGCCTAATAATTCCTTGTTGGGAATTACAGAATCACGGCCTAGTAAGTCTTTAACACTGACCTCACTCAAATCGGCAACTTTTACCTTACCCTGTGCCAACTCTGACACCCCTGGCAATGAGCGCACAAGTAGACTATAAGGTTCCAAAAAATTGATAATTTCATTGCGCTGGCCGCTTGATATGTTGGGCATGGCCAGCAACACTTCAGTTGCGTTTTTTTTCTCAATCAGACGATCTAAATTTTTTCTTGAAAAAATCTCGATGCCATTAATAGATTGACGGTGCAGTTTAGAGTCGTCATCAATGAAAGCCACTGGCCTGTATTCACTCGACTGCGTTAAAGCAATCGACAACTGCCTGCCTGCAGAGCCCGCACCATAAACTATCACTCTGGTCATTTTTATATTATGGCTTTCTGATAGTATCCAACGCCCAACCATCCTCGAGCCACCTATGGTTACAATGCCCAAGAGCCAGTTCATTAAAATTACTGAGCGCGGTATGCCTTCAACCGAAGCCATAAAGCCAATCATGCTCCAAATAAGCGCATACAACGTTATCGCCTGAACAATAGACCATAAAGCCTTAAAGCCAATATAACGAATAACCGCTCGATAAAGCCCAAAACGCACAAAGACAGGAATGGCGATGATAGGCGAAGCCAATACCAACCAGATAAGGTCGCTACCTGGATAGTATAAGTACCCAAATCGAATTGAAAACGCGGCAAATATTATAGCCACAAGCGATACAGAATCAAACAAAAACAGAATAAACTGCTTTTGAAATCGCGACAAATTAATGAGTATGCTTCTCACAGGATAGGTATCAGTTTAATTTACTAGGTTTAGTATAGGTGCTTTTAGAGTTGGCATGATAGTAATTATTTGATTATTGATTCTTGAAAGGTTTGTCAGCCTAACAAGCATGAGTTATATGGTAGCTAAATCCATGACAGATGTAATTGCATCGCACGTTTGTTGAATTTCATCTTTAGTCAAGGTTGGGTGCACTAAAAACATTAAAGAAATTTCCCCTAGTTCTTTTGCATTAGCTAATCTTTCTTTAGGTCTAAACCCAGTATTATCAAATGCCTTTTCCAAATATACTTCTGAGCATGATCCAGAGCGACATGGGACACCAAGGCCACTAATTTCATCAATGACTCTGTCCCTATTCCAATCATTTTTTAGCTGATTTTCCTTAATAAATACATAACATTTGTAGGCCGCATGCTCAATATAATCAGGAATGTCTGGCACGCGTAAACCTTTACATTGTCTGGCAGAATTCCAGATTTTATTTGCATTATTTATACGCTTAGCATGCCAATCTGGCATTTTTTTGATTTGAATTCTACCAATTGCCGCTTGTATTTCAGTCATTCGATAATTCGTACCAAATGATTCATGTAACCATTGAAAACCTTTAGAATGCTCTCGCTCATAAACAGCCTCATAACTTTTACCATGATCTTTATATGCCCACATCTCACGCCATAAAAACTCATCGTTAGTGGTTACCATACCTCCTTCGCCTCCAGTAGTCATTATCTTGTCCTGACAAAAGCTCCAGCAACCAATATGTCCAATTGACCCAACAGATTTACCTTTGTATTTGGCACCGTGAGCTTGGGAACAATCCTCAATCACGTATAAATCAAATTCATTAGCGATATCTATCATCTCATCCATTTCACATGGCCAGCCAGCTAAATGCACACAAAGTATGGCTTTAGTATTTTTTGTGACTTTATTACGTATAGATTTAAGTGTTATATTTTGTGAGTCTAAATCAACATCTGCAAAAATGGGAATAGCACCAATATTGATAATAGATGATACTGAAGCAATAAAAGTGCGCGATGTAACAATAACCTCATCACCAGGCTTAATATCAAGTGCCTTTAATGCCAGATCTAAAGCTAATGTTCCGTTACCCAGAGATATGGCATACCTAGTGTTACAATACTTAGCAAATTCTAATTCAAAATCTCTACACTGCCAACCAGTCCAATAATTGACTTGATTTGACGATAGGACGCCGATAACAGCATCAATCTCTTGTTTACTGAATGAAGGCCATGAAGAAAAATTACCACTCAACATTTTTGAATCTTTCTGACTATCTTTGCAGGAACACCAAAAGCGATTACATTGCTAGGTATATCCTTATTGACTAAACTATTTGCACCAATTATAGAATTTCTACCTATTGTAACCCCTGGAAGAATAGTAGTATGACTACCAATTTTACAGTTTTCTTTTAATACAACTTCGCCAGCCGCATTATCAATTGTTGAAATAGAATAAATAGAGCAATGCGATCCAATTTGAACCTCATCTTCAATAGTCACGCCTTTTTTAGCATTGATATAAGAAAATGCACCAATATCAGTTTTAAAGCCTAACTTTAAGCCGTCTAAATTTTGTACAACCCAATTATATTTAGTGGGCTTTCCATCTTCAATATCTGGATATTTCCAATCTGTAAATCTATCAATTTCCACTATTATTGCCCTTAAAGTATTCTGATGTCGCTTGACTGTCTTGATTTATTCCATCACGTATAATTACTTTTTTTACTGTTAACCATAATATCTTTACATCTAGCCATATTGATTGATTGTCAATATACCATAAATCTAAATCAAACTTTTCATCCCAACTAATTGCATTACGCCCATTAACTTGTGCCCATCCAGTAATACCCGGCAAAACTTCATGACGACGAAACTGTCTATCATTATAAAGTGGCAAATACTCAACTAACAATGGTCGTGGACCTACCAAACTCATACTACCTTTTATCACACTCCATAGCCCTGGTAATTCATCCAAACTTGTTGATCTAAGAATTTTTCCAAATTTATTTAACCTTATACTATCAGGTAATAAATTACCATCTAAATCACATTTATTAGTCATTGTTCTGAATTTAATCATATTGAAAATATTACCATTTAAGCCTGGACGTGGCTGTGAAAATATTACTGGCGAGCCTAACTTAATTTTTACGAAGAAGGCGATTACAAAACACAGTAAAAATATAAACGGTAAGAGTATTAAAATAACCATTAAATCAAACAATCTTTTCATTCCAGAATTAGCCTTTTATACAGTTGCAAAATTTCTAATGTAATATTATCTTGTGAAAAATGATAGATAGCACGTTTTCGTGCATTCGAACCCATTTCATTGCGTAATTTATCATTATTGACTAATTTTAACATCGCTTCTTCTAAAAGTTTACTAGATCTCACTGGAACTAGAAAGCCAGTTTCTTTCACCTTGATTGCATCACTTAATCCGTATATATTTGATCCGATAGACGGTAATCCGCAGGCAGCTGCTTCGATTATGACACTGCCAAATCCCTCTCTATAGCTTGGCAATACAAAGATATCAGATGCCGCCATGTACTGCTCAGGCATCTTAGTAAAATCAATAAACCTGACAATTTCTTTGCATGTCCCTAAGCGAGAGATTAATTCCTGCTTCAATCCCTCCTCATCTGGACCCACAATTAATAGCGCTACATCATTATGTTGCTCACTAACATTTTTGAATGCTTGAACAAGCTCAAATATACCTTTTTCTTTTTTTACCCTTCCAACAAATAAAAATATCACACAGTCATCTTTGATATTTAATTGATTGCGGATAAGATTTCTATGTATTTTTGAAGGCTGGAACCGATTAACATCTACTCCACTAATAGAGCCATTACCTAATACAATGGAAAGATCTTTAGATAGGACGCCCTCTTTAATTAAAAAATCTTGTTGTGAAAAACTATCCACCAGAATGTTGGTATTAAGCGTAATAATAATTTTATCTAATAATTTTAAAAACCAACGACTCATTCCTTTTTTGGTCATCCATACTTGGCCTGTAAATGTATGAAAACGGTTAGGTACGCGAGTAGTCCATGCAGCTATAGCACTCAATAGTCCCGCCTTAGGAGATACTGAATGAATTAAAGAGAATCCATTTTTATAAAATATTAAGATTAATAGCAATAAAGCTCTTAAATCTGAAAATAAATTTATATTTCTTTCTATGGGTAGGTTGATAACACTAACCTTGTTAGATATATTATCCAATATAGAGCGATTAGTATTCAAATTAGTAACAATAGTGACATCATACAATTCAACCAATGCGTTGATTTGGTGTGCCAGAAATACCCTGGCAACCATTGGTGATGAAGTGATAATAGCTATTTTTTTTTTGCAAATAATACGAACCTCTCTTCCAGTGTCATTGAATACTTAAACGCTAGTATCTTTTGCATCTTGGTAGAATTATAAATACATCTTCCAGTGAGTGCATCAAACCTAGAAGATGTCAATGGAAAACCAGAAATCCTACCAAAAATAACTACAATAACTCTAACAACACTCTTTGGTAATCTTAGTATTTTTTTATCCGGCGCAAAAGCGGTAATCATTTTTTCTACTGTAGTTGACTGGGATAAATTAAAAACCCCTCCCAAGGATTTCTCATGAGAGCCACAACATATCAATGCATTAATCACATCTGAAACATGAATATAATTAACCAAAGATTCATTTTCTTTACCTATAAAAAAAAACAAACCCTTATGGATAGAACTCAACAAGCCTCTCAAAGATTGGTTGGGCATATCATCACTAAAAACATTAGAAGGGCGGAGAATCACGTAGGGGATACCACTATTTTTTACAATCTTGTCAGATTCACTTTTAGTCTTCTCATAAATTCCAACAGGCTGCACTTTTGAGTCTTCGGTTATTGTTCCTTCTCGACATGTGCCATATACCCCTACACTGCTTAATTGCACCCATCGGCCAATTTTTCCTTTTGCCACACTAGTTAATCTTTGGGTTCCATTAACATGCAATTCTCGCATTAAAGATTCATTATTAATCTCACCAGCACAATGATAAAGAATATCTACGTTATCTAAAAAACTAGATAGATCAACATTTGGATTAGATAAATCTCCAAAAAAATACCGTGCGCTCACACCTTTTAATGGAGCTTTTCTTGACAATAATCGAACCTGATCGCCTTGCTGAATATGACGATTTACAAGCAGTTTACCAATAAACCCGCTCCCTCCTGTTATTGCGATAATCATTTAGCCGTCCTTGCTAATAAAATAACTTAAACTCTATAAAAATTATTATAAAATAAACATATTCAAAAATTAATATAATATGAAACTATATGCTTGATTACCTTCAAATTATATTAATATTACTGCTTTTACCTTCTGCAATCCTAATTAAGGAATATAAAAGTCCAAAGAGTGTATTAACATTGCTTATGATGTATGTTTATCATATATTATTTTCCTACGTTTATTATCACATACCAACAGATGGCATGGGTATGTATCAATTAATTACCGGAGGATCTCGGACTGTATCGCTAACTCAAGTCCCTTCCCCAGGAAATAATTTTATATTTTATTTAACTCGAATATGTATCGAGTATTTAAACTTATCATATTTAGGAGCCACTCTACTATTTGGCTCTTTATCCTATATTGGATTTTGGATATTATTTAGAATAATCCAAGCTCATAAAATCCAATATTTATGGTTAGTCTTGCTAATCCCTTCTCTGCATTTTTGGACTTCAGGGTTCGGGAAAGATTCTCTGTCATTTCTCTTTATTTCAACGTTTCTTTATGGGGTATTAAAAAATAAATTACATTATATGATTTTATCACTTGTAGTTATATTTCTAATCAGGCCACATATAGCCGTAATATTTGGATCCATTTATTTACTAACAACCTTATTTAACCCTAATATAAGATTACGGATCAAGCTAATAGGATCTATAGCCATCCTTGGGTTATTAGTGTCAACTCTCAACATTCTATATACATATCTTGGAATAAATAATCTTTTTGGTCTTTATGATTTCGCTCTATTAATGCAAAAACAAAACCTTTATGGAGGGAGTAGTATTGATATTTCTGAATACAGTTTACCTCTGCAAGTATTTACTTATTTATTTAGACCTTTCTTTGAAAGTCTAAATTTAAGTTATATGCTAGTATCACTTGATAATTTAATATATTTTTTGATTTTTTTATGGGTAGTAATGAATAAAAAATTTATTAACTTTAAAGATCCGGTAAATATTTATTTGATCCTAACTTTTTTTATTTTTTCTATAATAATGGGTTTTACAATAGCAAATTTAGGTCTTGCGTTAAGACAAAAAATTATGATAATGCCCTTCTTACTCTTGATTTTTATACAAGTAAGGTCTAGAAAAAAAACATATAGCAATCCTGCTAAATATCCTTGAATAGACTTTAGATTTTCGACTCTTTTAAGATAGTAGCGAGTCAACAAAATTATTAAAATTTACGTTTTTAAAAATATTGTCCCAACTAAACTCTAACATGTCTATCTCAGAAAATTCAAAACAATCAAAATCATCTTTAGTTTTTAAACTGCCAGTCCATAATGGTTGATAGTTATATTCATCAGAAAACTGATTTATCCAGCCATAATGATTTGAAACTAAGCCAATTCCAGAGGCAAGATACTCAAGAGTTTTTATGGTGGCTTGAGAATTAAACGGATAAATATCTGGGGAAATACTTAAGCCAGCCTTTGCTAGGCGATACAAGTCTGGTAGTTCGCATCTTTTTACTCTTCCTGAAAAATATACATCCCCCTGAAGTTTAAGATGATTTCTTAAATTGTTATCAACTTCACCAATAATCAATATTTTTAAACCTAAAATAGCTAAACGCTGCAACTCTGATATAAGCCCCTCTCTGCCCAAAATAGATCCAGAATAGACCAAATCATACTCTTTATTCTCTTCAACCTTAACAAAGAAAAGATTGTCTACACCAGCATTTATATTGATTGAATTTTCACATTTTTTAAAATTAAATTCACTCTCAACAAAGCTATTTAAAAAAATTCTACCGTCAGGTTCTCGATTAATGTATTTTTTAACAAGGTTTTTTGTTTTTGGAAACTTCCCAGTAGATAAGGACGGATAATCATGGATAATTTTTTTAAATCTATTCTTTTTCCATACAGGATCAACCCCTAAAAACATAATTGTTATGTCATTTTCAGATGACAAAAACTCTTCATAATCTAATTGAACATCCCAACCATTTCTTGTAAGGTAATCCTTATAAGCATAAGCTTCTGGCGTGTAATAGTTTCTTTTTAACGATATTCCTATACTAGGCATAAACCTTTGATAATTAAAATCATAATAGTTATTAAGTTTAAGAATTGAAAGTTACAAGTAACTAATTTTTTACAATCATACGTTCCAATCTAAATGCTTCAGACAATTTTAATCCAGAGCTCAGTCCTCTATAGCCCGATAAAATTTTTAACCCTTCATTAGAGCGAGGAAAAGGGAAATCTTTACTCTCGCCCTCATAGCAAGACCAAGCTTCAATTTTTTTATTCCAATATTTTTCTATATCAATGTAAACATTAGGGTGAAATGAGGACAGAAATTTAAATGAGCCACTACAAATAATTTCAAACGAGTAAATCTCATTAGGGATGAAACTTCTAGTCGGCCTGCAGGCAACTTCAACAGCATTGTATGTAATCTTATGGTCTATATTTACTTCAGATTCATTATGTGTCATAATAATTGTCGGCTTAAAAAACTGCATATAATTCTCAATTTCCTTTACCAGTTCTAACAAAGGGTAAGTATCAAATTGCGCACATAGTCTTTTACTGAATTTATACTCATCAACACCTAATACTTTTAATGCTTGCTCAGCTTCTTTCATGCGTTTTTTTGTTTGCTTTTTAAATTTGTCACTATCATATTCATCACTAGAAAATCTAGCAGATATACCCTCACCTAAAAATAAAACAGCAACTGTTGCACCAGCCTCCTTTGCTTTTAAAATCACACCCCCACATCCTAGGGTTTCATCATCTGGATGCGCGACCACTACCAGTAATTTTGTATTTTTATCAAAATTCATATAATTAACTACCCTTTGTTATTATTAGTACAAAGCTCAGCAAAACCTTCAACATTAAGCGGGGTGTAAAAATTTTGAGCAAAACTTATTAATCTGTTTGTAACATTATAGTCGCCACACTTATTTAAAGATCGACCTAACTCCACTTGGTTTGATACAATATTCCCGTCTAATTGCTGATAAATTGGATCTATACTCAATTCATCAAGTGACTGCTGATAGTAAATAGGTTTCAAACCCTTGTTAATAGCATCAACGACTGCGGTAGAGCCTCTATATAATACGCAATCGCATTTTTGAATATCATCAGCTAAACTTCGCTTTGAAAGATAAATATTATTAGGTATTTTTTTAAAAATATCACTGTGCCTTTGAAGTTTATCAAAGTTTAACATTGGATGCAGCCTCCAAATAAATTTTTGGTCTTTATTTTGCTCTGCATAAGATAAGCTAAATTTAAACAAGGCCAAACATTCACTAATAAGTCCCTCTGGTATAACAAGACAACATTTTAATTTCATTACATTGAAACTAGGAGTTATGTATTTAGAAGAGCCTAAACACATAGTTCGCACATCTTTCATCTGGCTCTTTTCAAAAATGCATTTCGATACTTGTCCAGAGGTTAGGATGATATCTGGATTGTACTGATCACTTAACAAACGTTTAATAGCATGTTGATGTTTAAATACTGCAGCATGCTGGTAACCAAAACACTGAATACTAGGATCAATCTTTCTTGCGTAATAATAAATCAACCTTTCCCAGGCATGACCTTCATACGTTGTTACAATATACTTTGCACCCGTTTTTTGAATAATACTAGCGACCTGTTTAGCAATTCTTAATGAATTAATAGTTCCATATGACAATTGACGTTGCAATATATCTTTTTTAGAAAAATTCTCCACATGTAAATCGTTTAATATAGATTTTAATTGCTTCTTAGATTTATTTTGGGATTGATAAAGTTTTATTTCTGACCAAAAATTTAAACTTGTGCTCAGCACAAACCTAGAAATTTTGCTATTTTTCCATCCAGATAATGCCTTTTTATTTCTAATACCGGTGTGGTTCAACAGCACAATACTACTGTCAATATTTCGCTTTAATAATTCATCAGGGAGACTTCCAAAATAAGGGTCGATATCCTTGTAAATTTGCTGATTATTGGTCAAATGAGAAATAAATAAAACACGGGATTTGACACTTTTATTTTGAGAATAAAAATACCTCTTATCAAATAAAGATTGAAAAACTTTAGTTATAAAGATTAGTTTAAATTTTATTGATAAAAAATATTTTTCACCCCTGGTTAAGTTGTATTTCTTTAATAATTCAGGATGTACATTATTTACATGTAAATAAGTATTAGCAATAATACGATGATTAACATTTGCATGGGTAAGTATTTTATCAAATAATAATACATTACTCATTGTAAGATATCTTTTGAACCCGCTTAAAATCACTCGGCATAGCTACTGAGAGAGATGAATCATTAGTTTGGACCATAGCAATGCGATGCTGACGCTCTAATAGGTGATACATTTCTATCCCTTCAATTCGCTCCAAACTAGTAGGCGGGTTATCTTTAAATATTTTCAAACCGGATAGTTTGAATGCTCTTTGATATATATAACACATTATTGATTTATCATCTATTAAGGCTGAAGGCTTTCCTGGAAAGCGAGAGGATTGATAGCTACACGGAATAATTCCAACAACTTTCATATACTTATTAACCTCACTTCTATTTAAAATTTATTTTTATAAAATTAAGTTTACTGATCATAACTCTATTTATATTGAATCATTTCATAAACTTTTTGAAATTGCATACCTGAATCTAATGCGAATTTCTCATCCTTATTTCGATCACCAAAATAAACCAAGTTTTCATTATTAATAGAAATCTTAGTCAAAGATCCAATATTCGGCTTATGGAACTCATTATTATAATCTCCAGTAAATACAACATTATAATTCTCAAAATACTCACTTAGCCCTAGTGATAAAAATTTTTTCCTCTGTAGAGCAGAACTTCCGTCAGTTATCAAGAATAAAGGATACTTATCTTTTAAACAGCTTAATAACATTTTGGCTCTTTTAGGTAAAACAAGATTAGGATTAAAATTTCTAAATATCTCTATCGCAAAGTTAACAAAAGCATCTTCACCGATCTTTATTGTAGTTGCCATTGAGTATGCTTCTTGAAAAATAAATGGATATGAACTACCCTTTTCTAGCCACCTTTTCTCCATAAACCTTAAAACTTCTAAATCATTAATTAGCCGTATATTAATTTCAGAATATACCTGAGAGATAAACTCATATTCATCATATAAAGTACCATCCATGTCAAAGCCAACAGCTTTAACTTCATTCCACTTTATATTATTAAATAAAGCATTCACTGTAGTATCTAGCCATTTTTAATCCATATTGTATTGTTTTTTTTGCTTTAATTGATTTTCCATGGATGAAATTTTCAATAATCAATGGTATCCAGTTTTCTGTTGCAGCAAAGCCTAGAGCCATACCTCCCGCTATTCTTGGATTAATCTCCAAAATATATATATTGGAATCACCGTCCTCAATAAATTGAAAGTTAATAGGACCTTGAAATTTAACACGGTCTGAAATAGATTTTATAATTTCTTCTATTCTCTTATTTTTAATTACTACTCCTTTGGTAGATTTTCCATCTTTAACGTCCATTCTTATTCTAGGAACTATATAGACTGCAACACCCTTAACATCAAAGAGACAATCAACCGTATATTCCACACCTGGAATATACTCTTGTGAAACCATACCGCTCATATTTTGTTTATTAGCTCCAATATAGATCCCTTCACCACCTCTTCCAAATCTAGGCTTAACTAAGGAATAGTTTTGATCTAATGAGGTATTAGGGGTTTTAATTCCAGCTTCTTTAAAAAAATTAAACGCCTTATACTTGTCCGTAAAGGTATCTATGAGATCTGAATCTGATAAAACTACATAAATATTTTTTTTTCTAAAATACTCCTTTTTATAAGACCAGGCAATTAAAGTTTCATCCAAAGAAGGGATTACAATATCTACATGATACCTATCTAACAAGTTGTCAACTTTCTCCCAATACCTTGGATCAGATACTTCTGGCGAAATATAAAATTCATCACATATAGAGGGAGCATGTCCAAAATCAGAAATATCTGTACATATTGCCTTACAATCAGCCCCTTGAATTGACTTAATTAGATAGCCAGAAATTAAACTACCTGAGGCTTCAATTAAAACATTCATATCTTCTCAAAAAATACTCACTTGAAATTTTATAATTTCCTTTAAGAACGTGTAAATAATTATTCACGATAATTTGAGGTATAGAACTATTAATCAATATTTGATCAAAAATCTTACATAGCTCTTGATATCTGCTTTTATTCATTCTTTAATATTTTCTCTAATAACAAATTTTGCTCTTCATCTTCTTTTAAATAGTCTAAAACAGTATCCGCCTCATGTGGCTCGTTAATTGAAGGTAAGCTAGGGTTGACATCAACTGAGTACAATGGGTATCCACTCTCTATGATTCGCATTTGCTCTATAAACTCTGCTGTCTCAATTGGCGTATTATCCAATTCATTTAATTCAATTAAAAAACTTTTTTTATAACCGACAATACCTAAAATTTTTCGTACAAATTCTTGCTGTATTTCTAACTTACTAAGATAAGGTGTTTTTCTAAAGCAGCTCAGTATTTTGTTGTCTTTCAATACCGTACACTTTACAAAGGAGTGTCTATCCATCTCATCTTCTGAATTAATTTCTCCAGTTGCATTCCAACTTTTAACACTAGGATTATTTTTCATTGCGTTTATCATACTATCTACATGTCTTGGCAATAATAGTGGCTCATCACCTTGCAAAAGCAATATATGAGTACAATCATAATCTTGCATAGCCTCTGCCACTCTACTAGTACCATCTTTATGGACATCGCTCGTCATAATCACTTTTCCACCATAAGACTTTATAACATCTGCAATTTCTATATCACAGGTGGTGACAATAACTTCACTCAACTCTTTAGAAAGCAATGCACGACGCCGTACATGCTCAATCATTGGCAAACCATGTATATTAAATAGTATTTTTCGGGGAAAGCGAACAGATGCTAAATGCGCTGGAATAACAGCAACAATATTCATTGTGGAAACACGCCACAATCAATATTAATACACTGTCCAGTAATTGCAGACGCATTTTCAGAAGCTAAAAATAAACACGATTTACCAATTTCCTCTCCTGTTGGCAATTCAGGCAATGCTGCTTGCGTATTTTTAAAGTTCTCAATAAACTCATCTATATTGCCATAAGCAGGAGACTCAGGCTTGTTTAATGCTTCTATTAACCCTTCTGTTGGAATGATCACAGGGCAAACTGCATTTATCCTAATATTTTGTTTGCCGACCTCTTTTGACAAAGATTGAGTGATAGCATTAACCCCAAACTTAGAAGCACAATAGGCTGAGTTATTGCTACTGCCACGCTTTCCTGCAATGCTTGAAATATTTATAATACTAGCACCCGAGTTCATAACTGCTAATGCCGACTTACACCCCCAAAATACACCTTTAAGATTTGTATCCAGCACATTGTTCAAAAAATCTTCATCAATATTACTAATACTACGCCATGCGGAAAAACCTGCATTATTGATGTAAGTGTCTAATCTGCCAGTTTTTTCTAAGGCAACTTTGACTAAATTTTGATGGTCTACTTCATTTTTAACATTAGTTTTGACAAAAGTTACATTGCCACTTAAGGCCTGCAACTCCTTTGTATCTTCTCTTGCCCCAACAAACACGACATAGCCATTATCAGCAAATATCTTGCTAATATCCAAGCCAATTCCCTTGTTACCACCTGTAATAATTACTGTTTTTTTCATTTGATTAATTCTTAAATCGTCATACAGCTAAAGCCACCATCAATAGCGATTTCAGCACCCGTTACAAAGCTAGAAGCATTCGAGGCAAGCCAAATTGTGGCGCCAACCAATTCATCTGGAGTGCCATATCGATTCATTGGTGTATGCCCTAAAATTGCTTTCTCTCTCTCTGGAGTTATAAAATTTTTCTGATTCCATTCGGTAGGTAAAAAACCAGGACGGATAGCGTTGACACGCACTCCATTTGTTGCCCATTCTCTAGCTAAATTCTGGGTTAAATTTTTAATTCCTGCCTTTGCAACAGAATAAGTAAATGCTTTTGATAATGGAGGTCCAGCAGACGCTGATGAAATATTAATAATCGAACCTGAGTGGTTTTCAACCATATAATTTCCAAACACCTGACACCCCAAAAAAGTACCTGTAATTTGGGAATTCATTACACTATGCCATTCATCAAGGCTTAATTCAAAAAAGGGAGTTACACAATTAGTGCCTGCACCATTAATTAATATATCAACACTTCCAAACTTATCCAAAATAACTTCAAGCGATGAAATATGATCTTCTTTATTAGCAACATCAATTTCCAACGCAATTGCCTCCCCACCCAACTCAATTATTTTATCAGCAACATTTTGCGCTTTTTCTAATCTTAAATCTAATACAGCAACTTTTGCACCAGCTTTTGCAAATCCAATTGCTATTTCACTGCATAGGTATCCTCCAGCTCCTGTAA
>Ga0075447_10000417_pt1 | contig 21493 bp, 32 predicted proteins | sample CoawatmetaG10DNA_FD_72352 | JGI IMG/M metagenome (GOLD analysis project Ga0075447, IMG submission 72352) | Marine microbial communities from the West Antarctic Peninsula - Coastal water metaG104-DNA | ecosystem: Environmental > Aquatic > Marine > Coastal | place: Atlantic Ocean: West Antarctic...
CAGACAGCCCGTGGTACGCTACCGGGTTCTCCCTTGCAGCAGTGGCGCCAATCAGCGCAGGCCCAAGCGTTGCCGTGAACACTTCGCTTTGCGCGCCTAGCGTTGGCTTGGAGTTCAAGCCAGACCCTGCCCCCACCCCTTGCGGGACAAAGAAGTGCTGAGATTTTTCAAATATCGCCAGCTTAATGCTGACGGCACCAGCGCGTTGGTAGCACGCGTTCCCTTCGTCGTAGTTAGAGACGAAGAACGCCTCAGGCGGCGGTTTCGCTGCGGTGAACGCCTTCCCGGACCATACGTCTGTGATCATCGCGGGCTCGCTCTTTTGGTCGAACGAAAACCCCACCTCCGTCAACACGGGCACCGGCACGTTCGCGCCTACGGCGACGTTGTTGTCAAAGTCCTCTTGGAGCGGAGGAAGGCAAAACGGCACGTAAAACCAGCCGCCAGGGTTTGCCCAGAAAAACCGCGACGAGATGTAGGGGATGCTCAGGTTGAGGCGGAAGGTGCTTTTGCTGCTCGCCATTTGGCCTGATTCGACGTTCCCGCTTAGCGCCGCCGCCATGTCGGTCATTGGGGTAAAGACGTGCTCTTTGAGTAGCTCCGCCCCTCTGGGCAGTGGCTGCTGGCTTGTGACCTTCGCCATTATTCCACCACCTCCTCAAGCAGCGTCATGCACCCTCTAGGGGAGCAGTAGTAAAATGGCGCGGTGGCCACTTCGGTGCCGCTGCTGTCGTAAGTAAGTCCATCGGGGTGGCTGTTGGCTCTCTTCCAGGGAAGCGTAATTGATAGCCTTAGCCTCGCGTCCTTGTGCAGCGGGATGTTTAGGTCTCGCCACCTCATGATGATGCTTTCAGTCAGGCCTTGTCCACTCGCCGCCGTGCTGTTCGTGTTCAGGACTGGCAGCATGTCGTTGACGGTGCCGGCGCTAAACGGCGTCATTGTGTATCGGAATCCGTTTAAGTTGTACCGATGCGCGGCAATTTCAATCTCTGAGTCAGCCCGAAGCTCTTGGGAGAAGTGGTTGTCTACCATTAGGACAACAGAGACGCTTGACGTGCCGTTTGTTGCGGAGCCGGCGCCGTGAAACTCTGCCTTCGCGTCTGCCGGGAACCCGCTGTGCGGCGACCCCAGGTTGGTCCTCCCGTCAATCGTTAGCGCGACCATAAGGTCGTCAATGACCGACTCGTTGTGGATCTTCCAAGAGTTGGTCCACGCGTACTGGTAGCCGTTAGCGGGACCATGCGCAGTGGTGTAGTCGTTGGTGCCCTGTGCGCCAGAGGCGATATAGGCTGCCAGGTCGTCAGCCCAGTCGTTGGTCCCTCCGCCCACAATGGCGGGGATTACGCCTGTGTTCTGGATGTTGCCTGGGTCGCGCAAGTCGACGCCCTTGACCACGAACGGGTTCTGCGCGACCCCGGCCGTTCCGGTTTGCAGATATACGTTGTTAGCGATGGGCAGCCAAGGAAAGTGGTGCGCGTAATAATACACGCCCGTGGTGGCTGTTAGGCACCCCGGATCATCGTTTGACCTTGCTGCGTCAGACCCAAAGCTCCTTGACGGCCGGTATCCAAACACAAACTTGGTGTCAGTAAAGCGGCTTGAGACATCGGAGCGGGGGATGTTGTTGACGTGGTCTACGGCGTCTTGTAGCGACCGGTCAATCCTGCTTCCATCGACCGTCGTACCGTCGGAAAACTGCTCGTCCGTGACGTGGCGTAATGATTTCTCGTGAACATACGTTGTCATACGAAGCTCGCCGTATCGGTAGTGTTGCCAAAGTCTGAGTAGCCGACGGCAATAGAGCCAACAACCTTTACGTCTACCGTTGCGGCCGTGTTGTTAATGGCGTCGCCGCCCGACCCTGACTCGCGGATAAAATAACACCCGCTGAAGATCACATGCGCTGGGCTGGTAACCTTTACGCAAGACCTGAGAGTGGAGCCCGATGTCAGCACGAAGGTGCAGTTGCGGAACATGGAATTGCCTGCGCCCGACACCAAGACCATTTCTGACTTTAGATCAGCCGTGGAGTGGAAATTAATGCCATCGACCATGGCAGGCGATTCAATCGTTACCGGGTGAGTGCATTGGATTTCGGTGTTTAGCGACAGCACCCTGCTGTAGGGGTGCGTCAGCGCAAAGGGCGCTGCACTGCCAAACGGCGCCATCATTACGTTGTTCTTGAGCTTTGTCTCTTGGAGGGACTGGCCCTCTGGCGGGGCTGCTATAGATTCAAAAAAGGCCTGCAGCCGCAAGTTGGGGGCTTGCCTGATCCACTCTTCGATCCCCATGGCCTCGACTAGCGGCTGCGTAGCCCCTTGGTTGGCTAGCGCTGGATCAATGGCCATCACGCCTCCTTCCGCCCACAGCACGAACGACCGCCTTCACGCTTTCCAGCACAAGGCGCTCGGCCTTGTTTCGCAACATGCCCCAGACCATGTAGGTAATGTGGCCGCCCTTGACGCTGGCGCTCATGGCAACGACATCAACCTCTTCGTCGTCCACCAGGTAAACGTCTGCAATCGTGCCCGAGTGCGCGCTGTTGCCGTATTGAACGTGGTCAACCGTCGCCGCCGTGGCAAACACCTTGGTGCTCAACGCTGATGCGCCCTGATACCTCGTCCGCAGGGTTTCAGTGTCTAGCACCTGGCTTACCGCCTTGGCGGCATCCGTTTGCGTCGGCGCGACGTCGATGATCTGAGTTGTCCAGCCCTTAAAGTCTGACGCCATGACGGTGTTGTACAGGCCGACGGGCCAGTTGGGGCTAACCCGATGCGTGGCATCAGCCTGTCCGTGCGAGAGCATCCGGGTGTACGTCCCGCGGCCCTTGTGGTGCAAGTCGTCGAGGGCGCCTATCTGGGCAGACTTGTACGCCCAGTCAACCGGCTGAGCCTTGCTGTTTTCAGAAACGCGTTGCGCGCCAAAATACGCGCCCTCCCACGCCCAGCAGGCCATGTTGATCTCAATGCCTCGCTCGTCCACAACCTGAGCCTGCGCAATCGCAATCGAAAACCCGACCGTGTAGTTAGCCAACGCCGAGCCAGCCTTGCGCTTCATTGGAATGTAGAACATCCGGTTGCGCTGATGTGGCGCCAAGTTAGCGATGTTGCCTACCGAGCCAGCAGCCGCGCTGCCGTCGTAGTTGATCTTCATCCAATTCCCGCCGGCCGACACTGAGCCCCCGCTGTAAACCCGGAACTGCTTTGTGGCGGATGGCGTGCCGCCAGCCAAGGCGTACCCGTTTGTTGTCGCTGCCCTCTCCGGGGGGAACATCGCGTTCACTACCGCGTCTCCCGTGTGCGTGTAGATTGGCTCCCAGTTCGCGTTGTCGAATGTAAACGTGAGGTGAAAGTCCTCAATTAGAGTAGGCGCCCCTACGGTGGCAGACGCGTTGATGTCAACCGACGGCTTAACCATCTCTACAGGTATCCAATACGCAGGCCTGTCTACCGTGATGGCAGGCGTCCCAGCAAATACGCGTCCCGTTTGGATTGGGATCGCCTCGTGCAGATAGAACCCGCCATCGAGCGCTTTCGTCACTGCCCCAGTCGCGGCTGCTGCTGCCGTGTGAACGTACCCGCCCATGCCCATGCGGTAGTCTTCGTCTTCTACAGAGCGGTCTACAGCGCCGCCTCTTCCGTACCTCAGGTGCGCTATGCTCTGGTTTGTTCCCGTGTACGCTGTGCCTGGGCCCACGTCGGTGAGCGTTTGCGCCTCTACGCCGCACGTTACGAATATGTCTTCGCTATCGGCCATGACCCATGGTCGCGTGATATTATCTAACGCGCCGACTGTCGCAGCCCCGCCCGTCTCTTTTGCGATTGACTCTAGCGGCCAGACGGCCCACTGCTCTCCGGTGTAAGCCAGGATCATGTTCAAAGACGGGAACGAAAACATGGCGACGTCTAATCGCTCGTTGTACGCCGCGCACACCATGTCTGGCGAGTGCCGGTAAAACGATCTCGGCATCTTCCAGCCCGTGGCCCCTAAGGACGCCGCGTTGATGTGACCGTTGTCCGTGAAGAAGTTGTTTAGCGGGTTTGACATCTCGTCGGTAAAAAACGGAGCGATGCCCTGGGAGATGGTCTCATAGGTCGCAACGCCGGTCATCTTGTACGCGCCTCGCGAGTCCATCCACAAAAAGGATTGGCCGGCCTTGACTATCGCCGTGGGCCCCGAGCACCCAGCCCCCTCTGCAATCTTAACCAGCCTGCCAAGAACGGACACGGCTCCGCTGGACGGTTGCAAGAGCCACGTCTCGCTGTTGGTGAATATGTACAGGTTGCCGTTTAGCTCTTGCATCGCCTTGATTGTTTCGTCGCTTGTGATCGAAACGGTATTTAGCGCCTTAATCGCGTTAGGGAACCCCCCATCGGTGATGTAAACCGTATTGCCGTCAGCTAGCGCCAAGCCTGAGCCCATGGTGCATCCGACTGATGGCGCCGGGAACGCCGCGCCTGTTAGGTACGCATAGGCGACCGCAGCGTTCGTGTTAGGCGCAGCAGGCGGAACTCTTTTGATAAACGAGCACTCCGAGTAAGGAGGTGCTGTTCCATCGGCCCCTAAGGGTGGCACCGCTAGCGGGGCAAACCTTCTGTACTGCGTGCTTAAGTGGCGTCGCCGCATCTTGCGCAACGGCGCGGGCAGGTAAGCGAAGATGCCGACTTCACGGCTTCCGAAGTACATGATGTTGTTTAGCTCGGCGAACCACATCTGCTCGGCGGCGTCTACGTTGTTGGGCGACCGGGAGAAGTTCGCGTGGTTTTCGTCGGACCAGGTCTCATAGGTGCCGTGCCTTTTCGTGATGTCAAAGCCTCGGACATCGCCATCTTCGGAGGTGTGCCGGTACACGGGCTCTTCCCAGCGGCCCCCGGTGTCTACGTCGGATATCGACACAATAAACAGCGGGGTCACGGTTGACGCCGTGTCGTGTACGACGGAGCCTGTCCGGTTTGTTGACGCCAGCACCGTCAAGATGTGCCGGTATCCAGACGCCGTCGTCATCATGGCTGATCCGAGTACTTTCTTGTACCCGTTAGAGGTGGCCCAGTCGGCGTCTGACGTGCTCCCCTTGTACATCCAAGACGACATTAGCGTGTCAACCTGGGCTACTTGCCCGAATCCCTGGCGGACCTCCCAGGCGCTTTGCCTGCGCAACAGGTTTAACGCGACGCTGCCTTTCGACGGGGCGTCTATTTCGGTGCCTCCGGCGAGCAGTTCTACCTCTGGGCCCCGGTTGGCCACTACCAGGCCTCGTCTAGCGCGTTGTAGACCTCATTGACGTACATCGGTGCGCCCACATCTCGTTCGCAGATGAAGTTCGCAAAGTCCGCTTGGCGGGCCTGAAGCTGGGCAAGCAGCATCGGGTTTTCTCCGCCGTCTCTGATCATGTAGATCTTCGTCGCGAACAGCACGATCAAGTCATGCCAGTCGGTCATGTCGTCGAAAACGACGGTGGCAGCGGAGGCGAAGGGGATCGCAGGCGTCTCCGGCACGTAATCAACAGCAAAGGAGCCCGTCTGGGCATCTGGGAACCGAAGCACGGACCCGTCAAGGAAATAGCCGTTAGGGCCAGACTGGAGCGACCTTCTTGATGGCAACCCCTTGAGCATGCGCAGAGTCTCGCCAGACCCAGGGTCAACGTGCCTCACGCCGAGCAGCATTATTAGCCGGTTTGAAGTAGCGGGCACAGAGGTGCCTAGTATCCTAATCGGGTTAGAGCCAAGGCCCAGGTCATACTCCCTTGCGTTTGAAAGCGTCAGCGTCACAGACGTTTGGTACGTCGACGGGTTCATGGAGATCACCTTGTTGCGAAACTCCCGATACCCCTGCTGCAACGCGGCCTGCGCGCTAGCGTCAGTGACAAACGTCTGGTCGGGCTCGTCAACATACGTCCGGAACAGGGCAAGTAGCTCGTTAGGAGTCACTACAGTCCTCCCTCTGCCATGTTGGCTTCAGCGCCGCGGGCTAACACGTTTTCCGCGCTTACCCTTTCCAGAGCCTTAGGCATCTGCTTAATTGACTCCTCAGACGCCTGCGCTTGCGTCTGTGCGCTCTTTGGCGCCTGTAGGCCTCCGAGTAGCTGTGTCGGGCTAGAGTTCGGCATAGGGGGCGTCCTGGGGTACACAAGGCCCTGGTTAAGCTGCCTCTCGTATTCCTCTAAGGGCAACTGCCACGTGCCGATCGATATCAAGATGTCGACAATGCGGTCTTGGGTCTCTTCGGGGAGCGCGTAGAAGTCGTCAGTTTGCGTGAACTCGTTAAAGACCTCTGTGAACGCTTTGAGGTCGTCGGTGGGCAAGATCTTAATGTCGTACCCAAGTTTTGCCGCCTCTAGCACCTCTTGCGCGTGGCTCAGGCCCTGCACGTGCTTAGTGATGTAGGAGTTGCCTGTCGACATCGACAGTTCTTCCATCGCCAATGCGGGGTCCAGTAGGCCCATTTGCGCCAACTGCATGACGCGAGAGTCGCGCTCTTGCTGGCCGTACTTAAACATCGAGCCGGCTTGGATAAATATCTCAGGGTCCTCGGCGATGTTCTCTGACTTGAGCGCCTTGTAGGTCACCTTGCCCATGTTATCCATCATCCGCGCCATCTTGCCTTCCGTGTAGTACTTCTTCATGTACTCAAGCACGGAAACGAACGTCTCTTTGACTGTCTTCTCAATGGCCAACTGGGTGTGCATCAACTGGCTTGTGTCTTTCTCCGCCAGCACCTGCATGCCCACGCCAGACTCGACGCCCACGGCACGCTTGCCCAGCGTGACGCTGTGCGCTCCAGCGGTGTCAGCTATTTCCGCCTCCAGGCGCATGATGTGTTCAAACGCATAGCTTGGCATGGGCGCCGGGGCGACCTGCGTCGGCGGAGGTGACCCTGCGTTGTGGTAGATAATCTCGCCAGGCATATCCGAGACCGAGCGCTTCTGTATGCCAGACGCGCGCGAGGCGACCCACTTAGGGTGCGCCATCAGCCGGAAAGTCTTGAGGATCTGCGACCTGGCGGAGTTGTAATAATACTGCAAGTCGATAAGCGGGACGATCAGCCCCATCCCCCACAGACGCCTTGGGACCGTCGTGTACTTGCAAACGTGCACCGGAATCTTAGCCGTTACGCGCTTGTCCTCTTTGAACAAATACGTGTCGCCCATAACGATCGCATGCCGGCCGTCTCGCCAATAAACCTCAAACAACTCCACCCGGTTGACGGGCTGTATCTTGTTGTTTTGGTGCGCCTGGGTGTCCGTAAAGCCTATCTCTGTAATCTGCTTCTTGAAGGCCGGGTACGCTTTCTTGAGATCGGCCTTGGTGTGGAACGACCGTATGCCAACCCACTGGGACTCTTCTCCGCTTGACGCGCCTTTTTCAAAATACAGGTCGTAGGGAGAGACAACGTCGCACCGGACGCGGTCTTGTCCTGGGTCGTAATACGTGTGCAAGGCGACGGTGCCGTAGCACAGCAGGTCGGCCAGCATCTTTTCGCCGGTCTGCTGAAAGTCCGATCGCTGCCACCAGTACTGCAATGCAGCCAGTGAGGTCTTAGACTTCACCACGTCAGACGACGACGGGGACGCGGGGAGGACTGTCGCCCTTGGGAATGCAAGGGCGAGTCTCGCCATAAAGTTTCGGTAGACGTTAACCAGCCGGTTCGCTACCAGCTTGTCTGTCCGCTTGCCCGTGGTCTGGCTGGATGCATGGTCTGACTGGCGACCCCGAAGGTCCATCCACTGGTTGCCCTCAAGGAACAGCGTGGCCTTGTCCCACTCAAGCTCTAGCGGCTTGCGGTCGTTCTCGAAGTCCTTGAGCTTGCCAACTAGGCCGTCTGGGAACTTAGCGGCCATTACTCTGCACCCACGACTTTCTTGGCGTCACCCGCGACCTCCGGATCGTCTTCGCCAAACAGTGCTTTGTCAGGAAGCCCCGCTTTCGCGGCGGACCAGGCTAGCTTTTCTGCGTCGCCCTCTACGCCGCGCAGCGCGCCGGTCACGTTTTCTGCAACCTCTCCCGCCTTCTGGGTTACCGCATACATTACTGCCGGATTGAACCCGCTAGCAACAGCAGAAACTGGCAGCGCAATAGCCTGCGCGCCTAGCTTTACCGTTGCCTTGGCGCTCTGGTCGGAGACATCAATCGACTCTTGAAGTCGCTTTTCAGCGGCAGCAGCTACGTCTGGGTCCAGATAGCTTGGCAGATTAACGGCCATACATGTCTTCCTCGGTCCAGTGGCTAGGGGGAACGTAGTCCCTTTCTGTCTTTCCGTCCCGGACTAACTCAACGCGCTGCCGCTCGCCAACGTACCAGAACCACCGCCCTAAGACGGCAGAAAGCCCCATGAGACACAGACACAAAACGAGTTCCGCACCTGTACTCATGGGGCCTCCTTATTCTCAGTAACGCGAAGAGACTACGTGTGGTAGCCGGTGATGGTCACCATCATCGCGTTGTTGCTCCCCACCGTCGTAACTCCGAGGAGGGCCCCGGCGGCGACGCGCGAGTAAACCGCATCGATGCTAGCAACGGGGTCAACCATCAGCTTGATCGCCTTGTTGCAGTCAATGGCATCGGTGATGGCGTTCCCGGCGTTCTTCACCTGAAGCGTAGACGCTCCTCCGGCAGCAGCGGCCCTGCTAGCGGTGACGTTGGTAAAGCGGAACCGGGCAGGCATCGTAAGGGAGATGGTCCCTGCAGCTACGGGTGTAATGAACGCATAAACCACCGGGGTTCCAGCCTCCGGCGTCGTCGAGGTAGCGGAGTGCTCCGTGACGGTCGCCGAGACCTTGAACCGGTTGTCAATTTCAGTAGTGAACGCATCGACATCGGTCTTGTTACCGAACTCGTATACGTTCAACTCTGTCAAATCTACATAAGGCATTGTGTACTCCTATCGGGTCAGGCCGGTCAGAATCGCCTGAGCGTTCGGCCGGACACAGATGAGGTTGTAGTCCCATTCGAGGTAGCCCTCGATACGAGCGGAGCCCTGGACCTTGTTGATGATGCGCCCGTCCTCATCGGCAAAACCGATGGGGCCAAGCTCGGCAACCTTCCAGTGCTTGCGCTTGACGAAGATAAGCATGCCGTTGTCGACGTGCCGTGAGGTCTTCATCGGGATGCCCGCATAGGAAATGTTGCTGAATCCACCGTCAGCGCGCTTCTTCGTCGAGTTCGCATCGGAGATCAACTGCTGGGCTGCGTCGAACAGCGTGGTGTACTGGTTGCGGAAGAGTGGGCTGATCCAAATCTGGTCAGGCTCCTCTCCAGCAGTGTTCATCACGCGGTCGAAGGTCTGCTGAATGCGGTCAAGGTCGACCGGGGTCATTGCACCCGCAGCAGCGTTCATGTCCAACACGTGCGACTGAAGCGTCTGCGTAGACGCTGTGCCGCCAGTGTTGCCACGATTGAGGCCGTGAATCGTCTCGTCAGCAATGTTGCCGTAGAGACCCTCTGGCTCCAGACCGCAGGTGTTGGCGACAACCTCAGTGGCCGACCCAACGCCCGTAGTGGCCTGAGTCGGGTTGATCTTAATCGCCATGCCAAACCCGAGAGGCACAAGGTCCGTGCGAATGTCAGTGGCAGCGCCGCCGCCATTGATCAACTGACCCAGAGCAATCGTGCCGTTGGCAACAACGATGTTAGCCGCCGTCAGCGTGCAGGTGTCGTTTGCAACAGCGCCAATCGGGTTGTAACTCGACAGGTTGGCGAGAAGCATGCCTGCGCCGGTCCCGGCCAGGTCCGGTGCGTTGCAGATGACCTGCACGCGCATCGTCTGCCCAGTGGCCTCAATGGCTACCGCGACATCGCGCAACTTCTGGATGTCCCCGAAGAAAGGAGTAACCACGTTTGTAGCAGCGTTGCCGAGCGGGTTGAGCTTCGCCGTGATGAAGCCAACAACGTGTCCACCGGAGGTGGTCATGCGGTTAGCTCGGTTCTTGGCGGCCTCTTTGGCTCCGTCCATTTCGAGTTCCAGCGCACCAATAAATGACCCTGCTCCGCCCTTCTTGGCGGCCTTGAGCGACTTGTTGGTGATTTGGAATCGAGACACCAGGCTCATGGCGGTGACCACCATTCGCTCAGTTCCGACGTTGCCGGCGGTGGGCAGGTTGCCACCATCGGTGATGTAGCCGACGCCCGTGTTGCGGGTAGTCTTGACTGGGAAAATTGCCTGTGAACCAGACCACGAAACACTTTGTTTCGAGAACTCGTTCAGGATATCGATTTCCTCATTAAGCTGGTTGGTGATAGGAGATACATAGAACTCCTTCAGCGCAGCATTGAGGGTCGTTAGATCTGCGACCATTTGAGTGTCCTCCTAGGGACTAGCTGTCGAAAAAACCTTCCTGGCGCAGCATTCGGGCCATGTTCTCACGGGCACTGTCTATGGTAGGCGCTGCGCCGGAATCGATGTTGAGCGCGTCGTTCGAGGACCTAGGAACACGCGGAGCCACGTTGTGTGGCGACGGTTCCGACGTCTGCGAAGTCTTGTACTCGTCAATCCCGGCCTGCTTGTAGTGCGTCACCATAGTCCGGTACCTGTCAGCGTAAACCTTCATCGCGTCCAGGGACTTGTGGTCAATTACAGCTTGGTAGAGGACATCATCTGGGACGTCAGGATACTCTGCTCGGATCTCCAACATCTTGCCATCAAGGAGCTTCTCGCCCTCAGCGAGTTTTGCTTGCTCTTCAAAAGCGCTCAGTCGTTGCTCCAGCGCGGAGTACTTGTCGGGTTGCGGCTGCTCCCCGTACGAGTCGTTCAGTCCAAAGATATCATCTTCCGCAGGATGAGTGGCTGATTGGGACTGGGAAGCCTGCTGCTGCATGGCGTCTAGCTTCTTTTGAAGCCCGTCGTTCTGCGTCTGCATCTCCCGGTACCTGTGGTTCTCCTCGCGAAACCGTGCGTACGGAATCGTGTCAGGAGGACCGCCTTGAGCATTCGACGGCTGCTCACTTGCCGACTCCGACGTCTCATCACCAAGACTGCTGTCTCCCTGGTGATCCTCGTCGGCCTCGCCCTCTCCTGTTGCCTCCTGCTTAACGTCCTCGGCACTGTCGGACGAAATGTCGGATTCCATAGACTGGTCCACGTCAGGGTCGCTCGCAAACGATTCATTGATCATCGCTTCGACTGCTGATTGTGCTGACTCGTCTAGTAAACCCATGGTTGCCCCTTTTGTTTAACGCCAGGTGGACACCCGGCTGTAGACGATTTAATCGATTTGCATAGCGCTTGGCAAGTCTTCGTCTAAGAAGTCTACCAAATCGTCGTCGTCAAAGTGCCCGTCAGGCTCGTCCTCTGGGCGCCGGCCAGTCTGCCGCTTGTATGCCCTTCGCTCCTGAAAGCCTACAGGGCGACGGCGCTGCCTCTGCTCCTTGACGTGGTAGGACTGCTCAAAGCCCATCGTAGCCAACGCCGCAGCAAAGACCATGTCGTCGTGCTTCCCAGTGTCGTGCATGGGCTTGCCGGAAGCGGTGTAGACAAAGGTGTTGATCTCGTGCTGCATTCGGGGGTCGATGACGTCAAACCAGCCGCGCGCTATCCACTCCTGGAGGCGAGCGAGCATGATGGGCCGCGTCTCGGCGCCCGTCCACCACCCCATCTTGGAAGGATCTGGCACCTTGATGTCCGCAAATTTTGGCTGGGTGTAAACCTGCCCCCAGTTACTGTTGACCAAGTGCTCGATTACGGCCGCCCCGTTGTTGTTTCGCTCAGGAACGACCAACGCTCCCCACTTCCTGGCCTCCTGGAGCACGCGCTGGGAGAACCAGATAATGGGCATGCGGCCGTAAAAAGAAGCCACGGTGCGCACTCTCGGTATCTCGGAGTCCCTGTCCGTCACGTCAAGCACATGGAACGCGCTGTAGTCAGCCGTGTCGTTCGTGGAGCCAGAGGCAGTGTCCACCCCAATCACGTAGGCGCGGTACTTCCTCGGCTCATCCCACTCCATGTAGCCCTCGCTGAACTTCACATGGGGGTACACCACGTCGAAGAACCTGGAGCCGGACGTCACAAACGCGTGCTCAGGCAGAAGCGGGTACTCCTGCATCCAAGTGTTCCAATTTGAGACGCACTTGGTGTAGTACGTCGCCACTGCCCAGTTTAGCTGCTCTTCGCTTAGTGCAAACTCGGCCGCGTAGTCGACAAACTGTTGTGGTATTTTCTCCGCTTTTTTGCTCGACACGTAGCCCTTGTCATCCGTCCACGAGACGAAGACCTTGGTGTACCCGGCTTCCTCGTACCAGAGGCGGTGAGCGTCGTTCATGCCGTTGGCGGTGGTCTCAAGCACGATGTCTGCGCTATCCGGGGCAGAGTTTGCAGCCGCCGCCATGGTCTCTGGGATGTGGGTGTAGTGCGCGAACTCAGAGAAATGGATGCTCATCACCGTGTCGCCGCGGAAGCCTTTGGCGGCAGCAGAGATGCACTCGACACCACCGCGGTGAAAAAATTCTAAGCACGTCTTGGAATCATAGGCGGTACGAAACTTCAAGAATTTCGGTAGGTTATCGTATATACGGCGGTATATGGCGAAGATTTTCTTCGCTCCGGCGTCTGATTCAGACACCACCAGGACGCGGTGGTTCTCTCTGAAGAGGGCTTTCCAGAGGAAGTAGCAGGCCACGATAGTGGTGAGGCCTTCTTTTCTGGCCTTGAGTATGTAGATCTTCGACGCATCTTCCGTAGCGTCCAAGAACTTCCGCTGGGCCAGATTGGGCTGGATAGTGACCAGACGGAGCGACTCGCGATCGATAATCTTTACCCAGTTAGTGGCAAAGTGCCAAAAGTCAGACCCGCACAGGCTTATCTCTTCGAGTACCTCGCGGCGCACCGACTACGCTTCTCGGCTAGTTTTGCTTGACTTGAGAAACTCGTCAGAAGGGAAGTTGCGCTCCCCGCGCTTGGGTGGTGAGACCTTCTCCGTCTCTTCCTCCTTTCCGGGCTGTGGCGGCTTCGACGGCATCGCCTGCCCTGCCAGAGGAGGGACCTTGCCCTTCATGCGCTCTTTAGCAGCCTTGGCGGCTGCCATTCCCTCTTCGGTGTAATCGAACTTCTTTCCGTCTACGTCTGGCATGGTGTCTCCTAACAGTTCCAAGCTCGGCGCGCTTTGCGCAACCGGCTGTTGGGGTCCTTGGCTGCTCCAGGGTGCATCTTCATCTGACCAGCAGACCGAGCGCAATAGCTATCTCTGCGCTTGCCGCCGCCTGGCTGCGGGGGCTTAAGGTCTGAGCCTGGGTTCTTATCCTCATACGAACGCCGGCCCGTTTCGTTTAGGCCGCCTGACTCGTTTTGGCCCTCTTTGCGCTGCCACGCAGCAGTCACGTGTCCCTGACTGCTCTTCTGCCTCTTCTTGGCGGCCTTAGCGACAGACATCAGTGAGCCTTAGAGAGCCTGAGTACTTCTAGGCCAGGGTCCGACGACTCTTTCGGGTGGTCAGTGATGCCCCGGAGAAGACCGAGGACTTCGTCAGAGTCCTTATCCATTCCCCGTAGAGCTTCTGAGCGTGCTTCGAGGAATTCGACTTCTGCACGCGCTTTGGCAAGCCTGAGGCGGTCGAGTTCTTTTTGGGCCTCTGCCGAGACGGTGTGCGCTTCTGACCACTTAAACCGTCTGGCGAGTAGCCACTGGGCAGACTTCGCGTCCTTCTTGGATTTAGCCCAGACAATGTTGAGCAGGTCTTGCTCGGCCTGGCCCTCTGCTGCGAGTACTCTGTCACGGAAGTCGACCTTGTTCTGGTCAGGGTTCACTTGCTCTGCTTCGGCGATCCACTTGTAGTACGTTGGAGTCGAGATGCCAACGCGCTTGCAGATAGAGCGCACGCTGTGCCCGCTCTCCAGGCCAGTTACTACAGCGCTAACCAGTGCGGGCGTGAACTTAGGCACTTACATACTCCTTGGCGAGTTTGTTTCGCTTTCGGGCGTTATCGGTCCTGAGCACAGTATAGAGCGTTTGGATAAACTCACATAGCTCTTGGACAAGCCCAACAATGGCCGGGTTGTCCTCATCTTGCGTGGTGTCGATTTCGTAGTCGATGAGTCTATCGATGGCTTCGTTGATAATCTTTCGACAGGCTCTATGCCGTGGGGCGAGCGTCTTATCGGTGTGTGGGTCGTAGTAGCGCTGCATCTGTCCACACTCTTGGAGCGTCACCATCCGAACGGCCCTAACGTGCTCGACCCTGCTCATCTTGTGTGCTGGGTTTTCTCGCATGACTCGTTCGTACTCTTGGACGATTTCGAGGCTAGCTGTGATCGCCGCAAGCGACTCGTAGCACAGTCCGTCGAGAGAGAGTGTGTCGTAGACTTCTATTACAGCCATCGCTTGCGAAACCTTGTGTCCCGTAGCGCGTTGTCGAGGGCTCTCTTGGCTCGCAATGCACCGCCCCGTCGCAGTGGGCCGAACGCGCAGTAGATCATCCCACGCACAATATCGTCCTCGGCCATGTTGTGAGTAGAAGCCATCATGTCGACCCAGGCTGAGACTTCGTCAGACACGGTGGCCCAGAGAGCCTTTGGCTGGTTGTCGGGCTCTGCTGGAGCGGGCTCGGCGGCGCTTTGCTTGCTGTCGTCGAGGGCCTTACAGAGAGACACAAGCTCTGCCTTATTGGCCTTGGCCGGCGCTTCGCAGTCTCGCTCGGCGAGCAGGGATCTGAGAGCCTTAACGGTCATAGCAGGATAGGTCACAGGGCCTCCTTGGCTGAGCAGAGTGTAAAGCACCCTCCTACGGCCCGTCAATAACCTAGACGTTCGAGCCATTCGACAGCCTCTTCCCAGCCATAAGCCACACAGGTGGACCAGCCACTCTGCTCCAACCAGCACAGCCAATTACGCTGGACAGGAGACAGACGGCCCTTCGCCGAGTTCTTGCCCTTGGGCTTCTTGAGTTCAATGGCAACGCCACGGGCCCAGGGAGCGTTCGGAGCAGGAGTGATGATGATGACATCCGGGACCCCAGCCTTCATCCCACCACGCTTGAGACGTGCACCTTGACGGACATTGCGCTTCCCTTCGTTCGGCGTGTGCCACCAGATGATCTTCCTGGCATCAAGCCACTGCGTTAACCACTCCTGGTGCTGCTGCTCTGTGGCGTCTACGGCCATTCCAGGCAAAGCAGGAGCCTTGGGGCCTCCAACTCGTTTCCTTCTCATATCTAGCCTCCTGTTAGCGGTGTGCCAATGTACTTGAGAGCCTAAGGGGTCGTATGGATTTAGGGCAGAGAGAGCAGAGAGACGGGGGGGCGGACCGGTTGCACCCCCTAACCACGGTTCAGGGCTTGAGGAGCACAGAGCATCACTGCTTGGTAGCACACTGCACTAGCACCGGAGGGACTGTAGTCTACGCTGCAGGGCCTTGACCTCAGCACGCTCATCTCTAGAACAAGCAGGAAGGATGGAGGCCAACTGAGCCATGGTAGACGCCACGTGGGGCAGCATGGGCACACCTAGGTTAGCACCGTTCTCGATACCCCTCACCTTCATCTCCAAGAAGGCAAGCTGCTTCGCCTTGTCCACGGCACGGTATTCCTTCTCAGCACCCAGCATGCGACCGACGGGCTTCATGCCAGTTCCCTTCTCGCGTGTGTGTGTGCTGTAGCTAGATCTATAGTCTGTCTTAGTCTTACCGCGCGTCCGCATAATGCCCGCATGATGTTGTACGTTCGGGACCGTAGTCGTTGTACGCTCGGGACCGTTGCTCGGTACGTTCGGGACCGTTGCTGTTTGCACTGTGGGTATAGATTCTGGTGTCAACCTGTTCACCTCCTCCACGTCAACACTGTACTCAACCGACCCATGCCCACGCTCCCTCCGCTCGCACAACAGCCCTGCCTCTCTGAGTATGCGCCTAGCCCTATCCTGCTCCCTGCGCTTCAGCCCCGTCCAAGCCATCCACTCCCACCGCGTACACGCCCACCAGCCTCCTACGCCTACGACCGACTGCTTCCACAACGCCTGGCTGAGCATCAACGCAGCCTTCACGTCACCCAGCGCCAACGCCAGAGCAGGACGAAACGCAACCGCTCGCTCCATCGACACCTTCGGTATCTCACTCGACATCGCTAGACCCCATCGCTTCTCTCCTCGCTGCGCTCGTCGCTTCGCTCTCACGAGTCGCTCGCAAGCTCGCTCCAACAAGAGCATCCAACCGCAACCCCAAAGCAGACGCCAACTTAGCCACTGTGGCCACGCTTCGCCCCGCCCTCGCTCCACTCTCCAACTGGCACAAAAAGCTGTTGCTGATACCCGCCAGGCATGCTGCCTCTGTCTGTGTTAATCCCATCTCCTCTCTGCGCTCTCTCAGTATCGTGCCTAACTCACTCATCGCTACCTCCTGTTTGCACTATGCATAGTACACGTGTTTGCATCCTGTCAAGCCGTTGGGCGTTGCGTCCGATGCGGCCGCCGGGTCACACGGTCGCAAGCTCCCTCCATCTGCCGCGATGCGCGTCAGACCGAGCCCATGGGTCTCGTCCATACGGTGGGTACCCCTAACGCGGACGAAGCTGCAGATAGAAGAACAAACAGTCATCCCGGGCCGCGCCGCCGTTCCGGCGGCGCTCACCCGTCTAGCCGTCCGGGGGGCATGAACGACTACGCTTTTGGACCCACCTTCTGGCGACTCGGCGCGTGCTGCACCCTCATCACTGTGGGATCATGCTACCCCTTCGCCGGGGCTCAGTGTGGGGCGTCCCTCAGGCCGCCCGTGATCCTCACCGCGCTTTTCAGCCGTGTTCCCCACTTTTCGTGAAGAGGGTGCATCCCGCGCCTTCGCCGCTTCGGCGGTGTGTCCAAAAGCTCCCATCGTTCCTGCCCCCCGGCCGGCCAGCCGGGGGGATGTGATGGGAAAGAAAAAGGTAGATAAAATGACCAAGGCATTGGTAGAGATTCCTGTAGTAGCAGAGCAGCCCGGCGACGTCGGAACCCGTGACACCAACGGCCGCGTATCGTCGCAGGTTGACCGCGTGCGCCATGACCTGGAGATGCTCACCGAACAGCGCGCCTTTTTTCTCTCGCGATGCGGCGACATGGGAAAGGTCCTGATTATCGGCGACCTGCACCCCATATCCTTCAACAGTCGCAACAGCTACCTCGAAGCCGGCGACCAAGGCGCAGTTATCGGGACGGACACGGACGACCGCGCGACGGTGAAGATCTTCCTCGGCGGGCAGTACAAAGACGGTGCCAACCCACGCAAGGGCGACGCCCAGTATCGCGTCCAGTTCAGTACTCACGTTGACATGTACCACTACAACCAGACAGGCAAGCGGCGCTCGCTCGTGGAATACGTCTACGTTGACGACGCCTCGACCTACACGGTGAACGGTAGCCAGCAGGCGACGCCCTTCGACGATGACATCACGGACCTTGAAGCGACTCTCTACGCGTTCGAAATGCGCGACTCCTGATAGCGTCGACGTTTCGCCAACGTCACCCGCTGACCTCGAGCGTACCGCCTGAGGTCAGCGGGTTTTTTAGTGCGCCGAATCCGAAAAAATTTTCGCTCGCTGCGCTCGCTCACCGTAGCGCAAGGAGTCACCGTTGCACACGCCAGTCCACTGCTCGCCGAACCTGCGCCCCATCAACGGCGGCTGGCTACCCACATGGTACGGCTTCCGGCACCCCGACGGCTGGACCGCACGGCGATTCATCTACCGCTACGGATACTCTCCACCTCACTACTCGGTCTACGACGAAAACGACTGCGAAGTCGGGTTCATACTTGGCCCATTGGATCTCCCATGAGCGAGAAACAAGCAAACACGCGCAACTGCCACCTGCTACACATCCGCGCCCTCCTAGAGCACACAGGTGGCCGCGATGGTATCGTCCGACTCAAAAACGCGGTCGACAAGCTCGCGCAACTCGACGACCAACACGCTGGTGACCTCTACTGGTTTTGCCAAGACTACGAGTTCTGAGGATGCGCACCGACCGAGCTCAAGCCCAGTCGCTACGCTCCTTGTCGCTACGCTCCATTGAGCGCCGCCGGAACGCACCGTCTTACACTCCAGGACAAAGGATGCGTACCGCACCGTCTTACACTCCAGCAACAAGAAGGATGCGCTACGCGCACCGTCTTACATGACAAGGGGCTCTGCCCCTCTCCCCCGCCAAGGGGTCTAGCGACCCCCAGGACCCCTGCCCTCTAGAACGATGCGCTGCGCGCACCAATATATATAGGCCGCACCCCCTCCCTGCGGTCGGGGGGGCGGCCGGCTTGAGGGTGGTAAAGCGCGATCACAATCCAACATTAGGATTCCCATGATCATCACCGACGCCCGAATCGTCCCAGACCCTTACGGTCAATCCAAGGTACTCGTTACCCCCAACAACCTCGACGAGTTCGAGTACACCCTCTTCGTCTTCTACCCCGACGAGCTTAGCTTCTCCGCCTCCGAGTTCATCGGACTCAGTCAAGACGAAGCACTCGCCCTCTTCACCCGCAAAGACATCGCCTACCTCAGAAGCTAGGAGCACGCCATGGAAAGCACCATAGCCATCGACACCATCCTCACCGCGCTCTACGCAACACTCGACCTCATCCCTACGTCGGCGCAGTCTCGGGCCCGCCAAGTCGCGTTCCCTAACGCAATGGACCGAAATCGAGCCCTTCTTCACATCAAAGAGCAAGCGCTCCTGGATGGGCAATGGCGCGCCATTATCGCAGTCGCCAACGGACTCACCGCCTACCGCGACGCCCAAAACGAAGGCCTCAGCCCTGACCTCGCCGACCTCATCCGCCCAACCATCAAAGTCCCACAGCAGACAAGAAAAAGGAGCTAGCCCATGGGAAACCAAGAAGCCTTCGACATCATCATCGCCCACCTACGCAAGCAGAAGCGGCAAGCACTCAACGAGCTAGGCCTGTGCTCCTACAAAACAGACACGGGGGCCATGTGCGCCATCGGATGCCTCATCCAGGGCATCGAACTCACCGAAGGAGAAAACAACGCAGGTGTACGAGACCTCCTCACCACAAACCTGGAAGTCCAAACCCTATTTAAAGAAGTCGACCTCGCCTTCCTTGAAGACACGCAGCACCTCCACGATGGCGACAACTACTACGGCCCCGACGGCTTCACCGCCAATGGGGAAAAGTACATCGACATGATCGCGCGCACCTACCACCTCAACCCACCGGAGCAATCATGAGCTACAACATCGCGTTCACCTGGGGCGCAGCACCCTCATGGGTCAAAGACCAGACGGACCGACCTCGTCCGTGCAGGTCCCAAGCAGGCTGGTACGTCGGAGCCGACGACCCCGACACAGGCGAAGCCATCGCCCGGTGGTCAGAGGAGTACTACCCGTCCAAGCACCAATGCAACGTCGCCATCATGCACGACAACTGGACCCGAAGGATGAACCCATGAGCGTCAAATCCACGAAGACCTTCCTCAACGACTACACCCGCCTCAACAACAGACGCAAGCACGTACAAGAACTCGCCGACTCACTCACAAGCAAGCTCCACGCCCGTGAGATGACCGAAGCCGCAATCTTCTTCGCCCTCCTCCCGCTCACCGACCGCATCCAGGACATCTCCAGCGACATCTACCACCTCACCTTCCACCAGGTCGGCGACCTCAAGCAAGAGGGCACGCTGGCTAACGACGTCCTTGAAGACCTCGCAACCGCAGAAGGTGTGAAGCTCTCCGAGAACTACGAGGACATCACGTTTTGAAGCAAGTCCACAATATCGCAATCAACCACCAGCAGAACGTCATGCCCGAGTGGAACCCCGCAGACGGGTGGCCACGCAGGGTCATCTCATCACACCTCAGCATCACCGATCTCATCTGGCAGATCTACGACGTCGACTACGGCCATGGCATGGACGCCATCCTCCAACTGCGGAAGCTATCCGAAATCGCGCCCAACCTGACAGTGCAAACAGTCATGGCCATCCAAGGAGGAAACTACCTCTGCGTCACAGAATGGGAGCCCGAGCCTGACGGCATGATCATCACCTTCAACCCCGAAAACGAACACGCCACAGTGCCATCTAACTGCCACGCAAGGAGACTCAACCGATGACCTTCTACCACCAAGACCTCACCACTGAACAACTGAACTGCCTCAAGCCAGCAGCAGAGGAATACCAGAAACGCTTGGAATCACTGGGGATTGTCGTCCGAAACTACAACAACAACAAAGCACACCTCAACCTCTACGTGGCTACCGAGTTGCTCCACACCGAACTTTGCGGCTACGACCTCACCAACCTCAACAAATTCTTCCGCGTCTACCCATGCATCCGCGACCTCGTCAACCACTGGGCACATGGGCGCGGCATACGCACATTCCCGAAGGACGAACAATGAAAGCACCAGGACTCAACCCAGACACACTCAAGTACATGCGCCACAACATCGACGCGGCCATGCAAAACGTCGACATCACACACAACACCATCGACACCTGCGCAGTCTCCCACAACTCCACCACCGCCAACCAATGCCAAGTGCTGCTGCTTCAACTCCAGGCCATCAAGAACCTGCTTCTGTCCGTCGAAACCTCTCTGGGTCACCACCTCGTGTCCCAGTTCCTAGAGAACGAGCGAGCCTGCCTTGAGGAGAACCAATGAAAACCATGTGCATGTGGGTACGCAGCGGATGCCGCAAGCCCAAGTTCGAGCAACTCGCCACAACCCCCGGCGCAGCCGGCTACATCATCAACACAGCACAAGCCGCCAAGGCAAAGAGAGGCAAGCTCTACATCGTAGACGCCGACACAGCAAACCACGCTCGAACCATCATCAACCTCTACAACGAGGCCGTAGCAAAGCGAGCCAAAACCCTCGACCCCAACCTACTGCCAGTAGTCCTGTCACTGTGCGACGACCGCATCGTGGCCATCGGCATCACCGCATGCAGCGCAATCCACGGGGCATCCCGCGCAGCCAGACTATGGGACCACCGAATCGCCAAGTACGGCGCAGTCCCTGACGCAATGGACAACCCTCTTCACCACGACAACCTCCACCCACCCAGCATGGACGACGCATTCGGCGAAGGACTCTTCAAATGATTTACATAGAAAACCCATCAAGCCCACACGTCCAGGCCATCTTCCTCAAGAGACACCTGCGCCTCATGTCAGTCGGGATGTTCCACTCCAAAATGACAAACACCCAAGTGCTCACCATTGCCACCACACTCACCGGCAACAAGTACAAGCGAGGCCAATACGTCAAAGCAATCCAAGACCTACAAGTCATCATCGATGCAGGGAAAGACTAATGCGGAACCTCATACAAAAGCTACTCAACTGGGCGCTCGGCTACGACATCAACGCCAGCATCCGAGAACTCAAAGACTCGCTCGAAATAATCGAGTCAACCGACCCTGAGACAATCGTTGAAGACACCATGAACAACTACTCCAACGAGTTGGAGATGCTCAACAGCTACGACTGGGACGACTTCAGCCAGCGCCTCGACAACGTGCAGCACCTTAATGAATTCAGCCCCGACGACCTACGCGAAGAGCTATCCCAGCGGCTATGCATGGA
>Ga0075447_10000428_pt1 | contig 21228 bp, 20 predicted proteins | sample CoawatmetaG10DNA_FD_72352 | JGI IMG/M metagenome (GOLD analysis project Ga0075447, IMG submission 72352) | Marine microbial communities from the West Antarctic Peninsula - Coastal water metaG104-DNA | ecosystem: Environmental > Aquatic > Marine > Coastal | place: Atlantic Ocean: West Antarctic...
AGGTCCTGCAGGTTCTCGACGTGGGCCGGGTCCGGATGGTGGTTCGGGAAATGGCCATCCACCTCGCAGAACAGCTCCGTCACCTCGCTGCCCATCGCGCGGAATAACTCCGGCGCAAAAGCGCCTGCCACGCCGTTGCCGCAGTCCACGGCAATCTTCATCGGGCGGCTCAGCTTGACGTCCGAGACGATACGGTCGATGTACTGTTGGCGGATATCCACCTGGACGTAGTCGCCGGCGCCTTCCGTGAAGTCGCCCTGTTCGATGCGCGTGCGCAGCGCCTGGATCTGCTCGCCGTAGATGGCCTGGCCCGCCAGGACCATCTTGAAGCCGTTGTAGTCAGGTGGGTTGTGGCTGCCGGTGACCATCACGCCCGACGTGGCGCGACGGCCGGCCAATTCGATGTTAGTGCCGAAGTAGACCATCGGCGTGGCTACAAGGCCCAGGTCGATCACATCGACGCCGCTCGCGCGCAGGCCGTCTGCCAGCGCTGCGAGCAGATTAGGGCCGGACAGGCGACCATCACGGCCGATGACGACGGCGGATTCGCCCTTGGCGCGTGCTGCGGAGCCGAAAGCGCGGCCGATGAGACGTGCGGTTTCCGCATCGACTGTTTTTTCGACGATGCCGCGGATGTCGTAGGCTTTGAAGATGGTGGGGTTGATGCTGCTCATGGAATGGTCCGTGAGGATGTCAGATGAGCAGCATTGTAAACGGTCAAGATACGCATGCCGCGGTTACATCAACTATTGACTTGGCAGTCGAACCAACGGTGTCTGGCGCCTTATAATGCCGGGTTGACCCGCACTGGCCGGCGTCGGTGGGCGAACCCGCCTCATTTTCTGCCAGCTTGGACGCCATTTGCACCGTGTCTTCCCATTTGCCACCGCGCCGCCCGCGCGTTGCCTATCTGATTACCAACTCCGACGTGGGAGGGGCGCAGGCACACGTGGCTGATTTGCTTAAGGCATTGCATGGGCGTGTCGATGCGGTGGTACTGGCGGGAGGAGATGGCCCACTGTTCGACGCTGCGCAGGCCAATGGCGCCAAGACAATACGCTTGACGCTGCTAGACAATGCGCTGTCGCCATGGCGCGCCTTATCGACATTTAAACAGTTGATTGCCGCGTTGCGCGCCACCAAACCCGACCTGATTCACGCGCATAGCGCCAAGGCCGGTGCCTTGGGACGGCTGGCCGGCTGGATCCTCGGCATTCCCGTCGTCTACACCGTTCACGGGTTCGCCTTCAAGCCGGCGGCGCCCGCACGGCAGCGGCACATCGCGCGGCTGGCCGAATGGTTACTCGCACCGCTGACCGCGAGCATGATCTGCGTCGCCGAGGCCGAGCGGACCATGGCATATGCGCTGCCCATTCCCTCCAAACGTGTCCATGTGATCCGCAACGGCATCGCAGAAACCGCCGCTGCACGCGCCATCCCTGGCGCTGCGGTCCGCCGCATCGTCATGGTTGCACGCCTGGCTGCCCCTAAACGTGCGGACACCGTCATCCGCGCCTTCGCCCACGCAGCCCTGTCGGACTGTGAGTTGGTACTCGCGGGAGACGGTCCGCAAATGGCGACCCTGTGCGCGCTGGCTGACGCCGTGGTTCCCGGAAAGGTTCGGTTTCTCGGCGCCGTTCCGGACGTTCCCTCTTTACTGGCGTCCGCGCAGATGTTCGTGCTCGCATCGGACCACGAAGGCTTTCCGCTCTCCATCCTGGAAGCCATGCGAGCTGGGCTGCCCATCGTCGCAAGTGATCTACCCGGCATCCGCGAGCAGCTTGCAGACGGAAACTGCGGGCGGCTCGTACCCGGCAGTGACGCACAACAATGGGCGGCGATGCTGCTGCAATTGGCGGGCAGTCCCAAGGAAAGGGAACGCTTGGGCAACGATGCGCGCCAATATTGGGAACAGCATTTCGGCATGGGCAGCATGGCGGACGCAACCTGGCAGGTATATCAAGAGGTCTTGGTACACCGAGGCGCCAACCCTTCCGAGCACCCCCTCCAGGAACACACACGCCATGAATAAAGGCACCAGCGCAGGACATCCCGTGCGACCGCTGCGCGTCCGAGGCTCGGAGACCATCCGGCGTGCAAGCCGCATGTTGACCTGGGCCGTGTTGGGGCTCGCCTTTCTGGGGCTGACGATCGCGCTGGCAAAATTGGCGCGACACGGCGGAGTGGTCACACACGTCTTCACCAACACGCTGCTCTGGTCCTTGCTGCCGTATGTGTGCGCATTCCTGCTATTGCACCGTGCACTCCATTTGCCTTCCCTTGAGGGCAATAGCCTGGTCGGCGTCGCAACGACCCTGCCCTTCGCTGCGCTGCTGTTTGTCGTGGTTGCCTTCCACCTCGAGTATTCGCGTGGCGCCATGCTGCTCGCCTACTTTACGACGCTGGCGTGGATCTGGTTCGGCTATCGGCGCTACGTGCACAACTACGTGCCCGTATTCGGTTACACCGACGCTGCAACACTCGAACAGCTGGAGCAGATTCTCTCCATGCCCGGCGCCTCGCCAGCCAGCCCGACGCAGTTCCGCGCCATCAACTCGCTCTCCGACGCCGTGCATTGCGATGGCCTGATGCTCGATCGCAACGCCGCGGCAGATCCAGAGCGCACGCGAGCCCTGGCGCAGTTCAAGCTCAGCCATGTACGCATGTATTCGGTGGAGCGCGTGGGCGAAATGCTGACCGGCCGGGTCGGACTCACGCATATCGACGAGAATTTTCTCGATGACTACGCCGCGCACTATTTCTATGGCTTTACCAAGAGGTTGATCGATCTGGCCGCCGTGCTGTGCCTGTCGCCCTTGGCACTGCCGATCGGCTTGGCGGTTGCCGTTGCCATACGACTGGAATCTCCAGGGCCGGCCTTGTTCCGTCAGGTGCGCGTTGGCCTGTTCGGCAAACCCTTCACCATGCTGAAATTCCGCAGCATGGGCGTCGATGCCAGCGCGCCCGCACAGTTCGCCGCCCGACGAGACCCGCGTGTGACCCGCGTCGGCCGGGTCATCCGCAAATATCGGCTAGATGAGATCCCTCAGTTGTGGAACGTCCTGGTGGGGCATATGAGCCTGATCGGCCCGCGCCCTGAACAGGTGCCCATGGTGGAGGATTTTGAGCGGACCATTTCGTACTACCCATACCGCCATCTGGTTCGGCCAGGCCTGTCGGGGTGGGCACAAGTCCAGCAAGGCTACGCGGGCACGCACGAAGAAACCGTGACCAAACTCAGCTACGACCTCTATTACGTCAAGCACTGCTCGTTCGCCTTGGATCTGCTGATTGCCGTCAAGACGCTACGGACGATGCTGACCGGGTACGGGGCACGGTGAGCATGGCCGACATTCGCCTGCACCAGCCGCAGCCAATGCGCATCCTGTTATTGACCACGGGGTTGAAGCTTGGCGGTGCCGAGCAGCAAGTCGCCGCGTTAGCACGGCAGTTCGTCGCCCTTGAGCACACCGTAGCAGTTGTCAGCCTGACCCCCGGAAGCGACGTGGCGTTGCCCGAAGCCGTCACGGTCGTGCCTTTGGAGATGCACAAGACGCCGCAGTCGATGGTGCGGGCGCTATGGAAACTGCGTGCCTTCGTGCGCCAGTGGCAACCGGACATTATCCACGCCCACATGGTGCACGCCAACCTCCTCGCCCGCGTCCTGGCCGCGACGGGAGACATGCCCCCCGTCATCTGCACGGCACACAGCGCACGAGAAGGTGGCGGCTTGCGCATGCTGGGCTACCGGCTGACCGACCGTTGGAGCCACCTCAATACGCACGTCAGCCCGCAAGGACGACAAGCCATGATCGAAGCTGGGGCGGTGTCCTCGGTGCGCATCACAGTGGTACCCAATGGCATCGATACAGCTCAATTTCGCCCCGATACAGCGCTGAGGCAACGCGCCCGGGAAGCGCTTGGACTACAGGACAGTACTCGCCTCCTGATCAACGTTGGGCGCCTCGTCAAAGAGAAAGCCCAGGCGACGCTGATCGATGCGTTTTCCCAGCTCGAGGCGGATTCCGACACGCAGTTGCTCATCGTCGGAGATGGGCCGCTCCGGGGCGCACTGGAACAGCAGATCCGCGACCGTCGGCTCACGGGACGTATTCGTCTTACGGGTGCCCGCAGCGATATTCCTGCCCTGTTGAATGGAGCCGATCTGTTTGTGCTGTCTTCCGACATCGAAGGCATGCCGCTCGCACTCGGCGAGGCGCTGGCTTGTGGCCTGCCCGTTGTAGCAACCGATGCCGCTGGAGTGGCGGAATTGCTGGGGGAATACGGTGAAATCGTGCCACGCGGCGACCCGACGGCGCTTGCTGCGGCGATGCACCGAGCACTGGCTTGCGGCCTGGGCGATGCTGACGCGCAAGCCGCGCGACGTGCCCACATTGCCAGCCGCTTCAGCCTTGAAGCTGTCGCCTTGGAATGGCTGGGGCGCTATGCCAGCCTCATCGGCACGGACCGTGCCGCCTCAGCAAGGGTCGCGCAATGATGCACAAGGTTGTCAGCAACCTGATGTGGATGCTTGCCGAGCGGGGTCTGCAGATCGGCGCCGGCATCGGCGTGGTTGCCATGCTGGCACGTGGCTTGGGGCCGGAGGGGTTCGCGCATTTCCAGTACGCGCAGGCGGTGGTCTATGTGGCGGCCTCGGTTGCCCTGCTCTGCGGTGCGGAAGTCGTCATCCCGCGCCTGGTCGCTCATCCGGAACCGCAAGCGCAACATCGGTTGTTGATGCATGCCTTCGGCTTGCGATTGGCAGCAGGCATGCTGGGCTATCTGCTGATGTGTGGGTTCCTTGCGATCACGCAGCAGCCGATGGATTTCTGGTTGCCAGCGCTCATCCTGGGCATTGCGATCCTGCTGCGAGAGCCCTTCGGTGTTGTCACCGCCTGGATGCAAGCGCACACGCGCACACGCCCCAACACGCTGTTCAACGTTGTGTCGCTGACGATCAAGGTGGCCGGCGTGGCAACGCTATTTGCCCTTGGCGTACATAGTGTGCCGGCTTACGCCACGATGTTCTCCGCCGAGCCCATCGTACTGGCGGCATTGCTCGCCGCGTTCTATCTGAGCCGTGCGCCACGTACACCCACCGCCCGCGACCCAGAGCTCACGCGCGAACTGTTCACCAGTGGCCTGCTCTTCTGGGTCAGCTTCATGTGCATGATGGCTTCGCGTCGCGTTGACCAGCTGCTGCTCAAGCCGTTCGTCTCACTCAGCGAACTTGGCGCTTATGCCGCGTCAATGCAGATCCTCGACAACTTCGTGATGCTGGCGACGATTCTTTCTGCAGGGTTGGCGCCGGTCTACGTTTACTCCCAGTCCGCACTGGCACAGGCTCGCCGAAACGTACTCCGGATCGCGGGCGGCATGGTGGCCGTGGGCGCGATCGGTGGTTTGGCGATTGCGCTGAGCGCGCACTGGATCGTTCACCTGCTCTATGGGGCCGCCTTTGGGCGTGCCGTCGAGTTGCTGCAGCTGACCGCCTTGGCATCGACACTCGTGTTTGCCGATGTTGCGCTCACGCTGCTACCCATCCATATGCGAGTGCCGCGCCTCGTCGCCATCAAATGGGCGCTGGCGCTTGTTGCAACGTTGGCCGTCGATGCCTTCGCCATTCCGCGCATCGGTGCCTATGGCGCCATTCTCGGCTACGCAGTCGCGAATCTACTTTCCGTGCTATTTGGCATAGCCGTCTGGATGCGCTACCGCACGATCGCGCAGCGTCCCCTCGGAGTGAGCGCATGACGCAGGCAAAACCACGGGTGTGCTTCCTGACCGGAACGCTCAATGCACTGGCAGGGGCTGAGCGCATGACCGCCACCATCGCCAACGCGCTCGCTGAACGGGGCTACGCAGTCACCATCCTCAGCCTATGGGATACCGCAAGCTGTTTTGCGCTGCATCCATCCATTCAGCACGAAGCGCTTTTTGCTGAGCGCCCTTCATTCAAGCGAGCCTACGCGGCAACGGTGGCGGGCATCCGACGACACCTCAAGCGACATCACATCGACGTGCTCGTACAGGTGGACACCATGCTGTCGCTGTTTGCGTTGCCGGCGGCGTTGGGCCTCGGGGTACGACATGTTGCCTGGGAGCACTGCCACTTCGACGAAGACCTCGGCCGGCGCGCACGTCGATGGGCTCGACGCCTAGCGGCGCGTTATTGCGAGCAGATTGTTGTGCTGACTGAGCGCGATCGAAAGCGATGGATGGAGGCTTTGCGGCCGCGCAGCTCTGTGGTCTGCATTCCGAATCCGCTGCCGTTTCCCATGCCGGCGCAACCCGCGCCCCGAACCAGCAAGACCGTTCTGGCGGTCGGTCGGCTGGTGCATACCAAAGGCTTCGACGTGTTGCTGAATGCTTGGGCCATCGTCAACGAACACGCACCCGATTGGAAGCTGATGATCGTTGGGGAAGGCGAGGAACGCCCGCCGCTGGAAGCGCTGCGCGATCAGCTTGGCCTACGCAGCAGCGTCACTCTGCCGGGCATCTATCCGGACGTCACGCAAGCGTATGAGCAGGCGTCGATCTTTTGCCTGTCATCGCGTTACGAAGGATTCGGCTTGGTGCTGATCGAAGCGATGGCGTTTGGTTTGCCGATCGTTTCTACGGCGTGCGAGACAGGGCCGCGTGAGTTGCTGGAGGATGGGCGGGATGCGGTAATGGTGGCGGTTGACGATCAGGCCGCTCTTGCTGATGCGCTGCTGCGCCTGATTACAGACCGTAGTGAGGCAGATAGATTTGGGCACGCAGCCAGCATGAAAGCGACCGTGTTTTCCGAGGATAGGATCGCGAAGGTGTGGAATCGACTACTGCGATAATCAAACGCAAAACCAGTGATAAGTGCGGTCGAACAACCATCACGACTTGACGGTAATTTTACCACGAGAGGGAGATAGGCCGAGAGATCCCCACTCTCGTACGACCAAACGGACAGAGCGCAAAGCAGCCTCCTTGGCATGGTACATTCGTTGCCTAGCTTGGCAGAAATGCGTTGGCTTTCACCCTGAAATAGCTGAACCTAAAGTACACCATGAAAGTATCTCTTCGCCGAAATAAAGTTGATCCGCATTTTTACCGTAGCTTTAATGAGGATCTACGTCACATGACGAATGAGCAACTACAAGAGCACTATGCGAGCAAAGGGCGGAAGGAAGGTCGACACCCGAATTGGGAATCCGTCGTTCGAACGAGGGCTGAGCTACAAGGATTCGACTTCGAATTCTATCGCGACTTCTACCATGATTTGCGACATCTTCCGCCCTCCGATCTAATCGCACATTTTCTCGAGCATGGTAAGCGAGAAGGGCGCTTTGCTAGCCCTGAAGAACTCGCAATGGCTGAGAAGCAAATCAAATCGTTTGATGCAGACTTCTATCGTGCTTACTACTCTGACGTAGCAGCATTCAGCGACGAACAAGCGAAAAATCACTATCTTGCCTTTGGCTTGCGCGACAAGAGATATCCGAATGTCGATGCCTACATCAATGATCTCAATCTCGATCACTGCCCATTGCCTAATGACTTCTCATCAGAGACATACCTCAAGCTGAACTCTGATCTTCAAAACCACCTTAAAAAACCGTGGGAACCCGCATTGCACTACATGATGTATGGGCGGTGGGAGGGACGCCAATATCAGGGGAATAAGCCCAGCACCACATATAATGCAAGGACGCTACACCAACAGCTCTCAAGTGTCTATGACATGCCCGAGGTCGTCATTGACCCGCTCCGGAAGCCAACGGTAAATGTGCTGGTTCCGGCGTTCGACTTTGCTTCGATGTCCGCAGGATTTTTTGGCGTATTCCAAGTAGCCCTGTTCATCAAGCGATGCGGCTTGAACGTTCGACTGGTAATGTATGACAAATTCAACTTCGATATTGATTACTCTCGCGAGAAGCTGAAGAATTACCCAGGGATGGAAGCGCTGTTCGATGATGTTGAAGTGGCATATATCGGAGATCGCATAACGCCACTAGCGATCTCACCGCTCGATAACTGCGTTGCAACAGTCTGGTATAGCGCCTATCTTGCAAAAAAAATCATGGCGCTTTGCGGCGGAAGAAAATTCCTTTATCTGATACAAGATTACGAATCAGTATTTCACCCCAGCGGCTCCCAGTATGCATTGTCAGATCTGAGCTACAGCTTTAACTACTCCGCACTTTTCTCATCTGAATCGCTGCGAAATTATTTCACCGAAAACAAAATCGGTGCATTTGGACGAGAAAATGTGGATTCCACGTACTTTAACAATGCATGCGCCAGTGCCCTCCCCCCCAAGGAGGAGTTCATCTCTTCGCGGCGCCAGGGCAAGAAAAAAAGGCTAGCATTCTACTCCCGGCCGCCAGTACACCGGAACATGTTCGAATTGGGGGCGCTCGCACTCATTTTGGCTGTTCAGGAGGGCGTCTTCCCAAAGGACGAGTGGGAGTTCGTCGGCATCGGCCTAGGCGAAGCAACCATCGAACTCAGCGAGGGGCTTCATATGAAGCAGATGGAACGCATGAACTTGCGCGAGTATCAGAATGTCATATCAACCTTTGATATTGGCTTTTGTTTGATGGCTTCCTCACATCCCAGCCTCCTTCCGTTTGATCTGGCTGGCTCGGGCGCCGTAGTGGTGACTAATAGTTTTGGCGTCAAGGATCAAACCTACTTCGACAAGCTAACTCGAGACGTTATCGTTGCTACGCCAGATGTACACGCCCTCGTTGAAGCGCTGCGTGTTGCCGTCAACCGGGCCAACGATCTGGAAACTCGCTACCAAAATGCCTTAGCGATGACATTCCCGCGCACCTGGGATGAAACCTTCACCGAGGAACATGTGATGTTCATTCGCAATACCTTCAAGGAGACGCTTCAATGAATACTCCACGCCTGACGCTCGGCGAAATCGGTCGACGACATGGCTCGGACAAATTCACACGCCATCGATACGAGAGTATCTACGAATATTTTCTCGAGCCGCTGCGCGATAGCCCCCTGAAATTGTTGGAAATCGGCATTGGGGGCGAAAATCTCGAGTCAGGTGGAGGCTCACTAATCGCATGGCGCGACTACCTACCCAATGCCGAGATTTTTGGAATCGACATCTATGACAAATCCTTTCTTGCCGGCGAGCGCGTACATACATTCATCTGCAACCAAGCGGAACCCGAGGATCTGAATCGCCTGTGTGACAAACACGGTCCATTCGACATCATTATCGATGATGGAAGTCATCGCGGGCCCGATGTCGCTAGCGCGTTATTCACACTATTCCCTCGCCTGCGTGCGGGCGGAATATACTTCATTGAGGACACTCAGACGAGCTACTGGCCCCAGTACAACGGCTCTTCGCTCGTACCGAATTGTTACGATACTGCCATTCGCTGGACCAAACTCGCCGTCGATCTCATCAATCGAGGCGAGATACTCGATCCTTCAGCTTTCCCATTAGCTGCAAATATTGACATCTCAGAGCTGCACGTTTACCACAACATATCTGTTCTGGTGCGACGCCCCGAGGGGCATTTACTCGAAAGTAATATTATTACAGAAAAAATGCGGGCGGACTTTCTAGCCGCAGATCTCGCAATGCATGGTGATATATCCTCATTACATATGGATCTTGCCCAAGACCCCGCCCTATTTCGAGCACTCCTAAAAAAAGTCGTAGAACTCGGCGGACTGAAAGAGTTACTTCGCGATTGATCGCCACCTAAAAACTGGTCGCGTGAATTTAGATAATAAAAAATATCGCAAGTCGACAAAGAATATAAAAATAAAAATAATCAATCTATAATCTAAGTTTTATGTAAAAATCGAAACGCGCTCTTACACCAATACGACAAACACTTTTCACCCGCCAAGCAATTCTCTTATGCTCTCAACTGCAATAACCGATCTTCGGGAAAGTTTGATCTCCTGGCGACTATGGTCGCTACTTGGATGGTTAGAAATTCGGCAGCGATATGCCAGATCGGCAGTCGGACCATTTTGGTTGACGATCAGCATGGCGATCATGATCGCTTCCATCGGGGCCGTATACGGAACATTATTCGGTCAAAACCTGACAGAATATCTGCCATACCTGAGCATTGGCTTGGTTATGTGGTTTCTGCTTGCGCAAATTGTCAACGATGGCGCAACAGTTTACATTCACAACTCGCATTACATTCGCCAAGCCGCCACACCAAAACTACTTTATGTACTTCAAATCGTATGGCGAAACCTCATTATTCTAGCTCATAATTTTGTTATTGTGATAGCACTCTTGGCTATATTTGGCGTAAAAAGTTGGACCACACTTCCACTGTTTGTTCCAGCGATCATTCTATTTATATTGAATGCAATGTGGATGGCAATGATTGCAGGGCTTCTTTCAGCTCGCTTTCGCGATCTACCGCAGATTATCTCCTCTTTATTCCAGGTAGCGTTCTACGTATCACCCATCATGTTTCGACCTGCATCATTAGTGAGATTCGAATGGATCGTTGATTTGAATCCCCTAGCTTATCTACTGCAATTGGTCCGAGGCCCTCTGGTGGGAGAAATTCCGTCTCTAGAGACCTGGGGAATTGCGATTGGAATGGCAGCAATTGGATGGACAGTCGCCTTGTTGCTGACAGGGCGCTACCTTAAGCGCATTCCGTACTGGGTTTGATCGGAGACTTCTAGAATGGCTTATCTCGAATTGTGCAATGTCGGACTAGATCTCCCGATCTATGACATACAAGGGCGCTCTCTCAAAAAGCGCCTCATGCGGCTGGGCAGACGTAATGAACTCGCTGAAAAATCTTCTGGCGTTATTGTAGTGAACGCCCTTGCCGGGATCAATTTGCGCTTGGATTCAGGCGACCGAGTCGGTCTCATCGGCCATAACGGTGCGGGCAAATCTACTCTGTTGCGGCTTTTGGCAGGCATCTACGCACCTACCTCCGGCTCCATTGAGAAACAGGGCAAGGCTGTTCCGCTCCTCGATATCAGCCTCGGGATGGACGAGAATTCAACAGGGTATCAAAATATTCGCCTGCGCGGCCTATTGCTGGGCATGACAAACGCGGAAATTCGCAACAAAGAAAGAGACATAGCAGAGTTCACCGGTCTTGGTGATTCATTGGACCTGCCGCTGCGTACATATTCAAGCGGTATGCGTATGCGACTTGCCTTCGCGGTTTCTACGGCGATAGACGCTGATATCCTGCTACTTGATGAAGTGATTGGCGTGGGCGATGCTTCGTTCCAGGAAAAGGCCAACGCACGTCTGCATGACCTTCATAATCGCGCACAGATTGTCGTTTTGGCCATCCACTCAAATGATGTCATTCGGCGAATGTGCAATAAGGTCATCTGGCTCGAGCACGGGCATATAAAAATGTTTGGCTCCACGGATGAGGTTCTCAGCGTGTACGAGGGCCAACATTAGGCATCGCCAAGGTATTCCCGCCCGCAGAGGCGATCGCCTACGGTTAAAATCGGGCCAGCGGTGGGAGCACCTAGCCCGATCTTCGCGCTCAGGTAGCAATGCGTGCACCACCATCGCTTTGAAACCTTGCTGTACGTCAGCCGCGCGATCGCCAACCGAATTCAGCTCTACAATCATCGACGGCCACAACAAGCGCTGAAGACGAAAACACCGGCTGAGGCTTTGCGTTCGCCGCTTAACCTAAGCAGGTTTCGCTGGATCATTCCACACCTTCTCTCAGATAGGTCCGGTTTACGTCGGCGGAGGGGTCAGCTTTACAGCGAGACCAATACTTAACCTAGGCTCGGCGCTTGGGCCGTCCATCCGACAGTTTGTAGGGCCTCTTTGCAGAGCACTCAGGGGCTCGCTTCACGTCGGCATGAGTAACTCTGGTCCGGTTTGGATAAGTATTACCTTTTGCTTTCCCGGGCGCCACATCGTTCGCAATCGCCCCGGCCAATCACATCGGCTTTTGGCCCCTACTTTCGCCTCATCACTCTTCTGCCAAAGCGGGCAAAGCGCCATGCGTTATGCATGATTAGGATGTACAGACTCGACTGCACGAGGAACAGTGCAAAGAGCCACTGATCTGGAACGCCCATCTTCCACCCCAACACGCCGATTAACCCCATCACGGCATTGCTCGCCACAATTATCCAAACAATGGAATTGGGCCAAAATCCAAGGCGCGACAGAATATGATGCAAATGTGTGCGATCCGCTGAAAGAGGGTTTCTTCCTTTCAGGGCACGGCGTAAAACAACCGCCAGCAAATCTATCAAAATAAAACCGAGTATCCACAGCATTACGACGGGTGGAACATGTTTTCCACCGTTGTATCGAGCTTGGGAAAGCTCGACAGCAAACCAGGCAATAGCAAAACCTAGCATCAGGCTGCCCGCATCGCCCAAAAAGATGCGTACCTTTCCCCGCAGAGGGGTACGTACATTGAAGATCAAGAAGCCAAGCAACGCCCCGCAGAACACCACACAAATACGTTGTGCAGCGCCGTTGCCCAACTCACCTGCAACGTAGGCAAACCAGGCAAAGATAACAAACGCCAGCCCGCCACATAGCCCGTCAATGCCATCGCTCATATTCATGGCGTTCGCCACCGCAACGACGGCGAACAGTGTCAGCGGAATCCCCCAGTTGACCAGATCAATCTCGCGCCGACCAAACAAATCCCCCAGCGACATCAAATAGACCCCGCCCCACGAGGTCATCAAAATCGCAGCAAATATTTGGGCAAGCAGCTTTGGGACAGCCGGTATATTGCGTAAATCGTCCATGACTCCGACCACTGCCAGCATGGATAGTCCACCCAATAAGGCAACGTAATAGCCCTGGGTTCGCATGTACATCAGAGACCCGATCCATACCGCCATGGTAATCGCAATGCCACCAATGAGCGGCACCTCGCCGACATGCCGCTTCCGTGCGTCCGGGCGATCAACCAAGCCTGCTGTCGCCGCCACAGGATGAAGGGCAAGGACCGCGAGTACACACGCTAAGAAGGAGGTACCGGGTACCCAGAAGAAATCAAACATGCCGTTATTTGTGTTGAATGTCGGCCCGAGCGAGACCGAGGCGATAGCGCCAGTATGCCTTTGAACTGAAGAGTCGCCCTAGGCTGGCGATATGCCAAGCCAAGTACCGCCACTTCCGATGGCTGGCCCGCTGGGCGTCGTGCACAACCACTGCTTCCTGCACCCAGGTAACGGATCGTCCCAATAGGTGCATGCGTAGACAGATGTCCGTGTCCTCGCAATACAGTCGATATCGCGAATCAAAGCCCCCCACATCGCGAAACGATTCACGGTCGAAGACCATGCACATGCCGGCAACCCAATCGACCTGCTGCACAGGAATCGTGGGCAAGTAATCGGCCGTGCGATGACCTCGCCAAAAACGCTTGAACAAGCGCCACGGCGACAGGACACGACGGGCGCTGTCCTCAATACGCCCTTGCGGCGAGACAACGCGCGGACCAACCACTCCAGGGTACAGCCTGACGTTGTCCAACAGTGGCGTTAAACTGCGCGGCCCCACGTGAATATCAGGATTCAGAACACAAAAATAATCCGCCCCACAGAATGCGAACGCTGCGTTGTGGTTTTCACCAAAGCCCTTTGGTACTACGTTTTCAATCCAGATCAACTCGAAACCAGGAGCTTCTGTAACGAAGGGGTGCGCTTCTGGCAAGTTCAGCGTAACAATGACCTGCAGTGGGACCACCGCGGCCAGTTCTCGAAGTTGCTGCAATAGTGGTTGCAGTAGCTCGCCTTGACCATGGCTTACGACGGATACTGCCACCTGCAGCGCGACATCCCCTGTTGCCTCTTGCATGAGCGACCCTTTCAGACTTGAATCAAGTCACGAACCATGCCGGCGAATCCATCAGCGAATCGATGATAACCGTGAGCGCGCGACTCTCGCATCACGGAAACCAGTCGCGGGCCTAGTGATTTGCGGAACGCTATGCGACGTAGAAAATGGCTTTGCGCCTCTTCCAGCAAAGCCAGCCGGTCTGTGGGAATGGGCACACTGGAAGACTCGAGACGCTGATGCAGTGCCTCAAGGCGAGCTAGCTTGTAACGAAGATATTGGTCGCGAGGCGTATTTACAACACGCCGTGCGTGCGTAACCAGTCGCGAAATAGTGGATACAGGAATACCAATCACATTGGCGCCGTGCTGGCGGTATTGGGTCAGTCTATCGGGCAGCATTGCCACAGTGCCTTGTGCAGCGGCACAAGCCGCAAGCCATTCGTCATGAATCCAGCCATCCGGAAACGGCAGCGCAAGTTCCAACAACTCGCGCCGGAATGCCGCTGTCGTACCGGTCACAAGATTACGCCGGCAGTACACTTCAAAAAACCGCTTGCCGCTCACCAATGCCTGCTCGTGGGGCGATAGCCTCAGCGCCTCAAATAACGATTTCCCCAGATCCTTTCCCTCGCCATCAATCAGCACGGCATCAGTATGTACAAGCAGGATCGACGGAGTGGTCTCTAGACACTCCATCAATTCAGCGACCTTGGTGTTAGCCCATATGTCGTCCTGATCGGCAAGAAAAATCACGTCGGTTTCTAACGAGCGGATCGCTTGTTCGAAATTGCGACGCACGCCAAGCCGTTCTTCATTGCGAATCAGAGAAACGCGCGTGCGACCCATACCTTCCATCTGCACTGCCCAGGCCTGCAGACGCTCCCAAGTTCCATCATCAGAACGATCGTCACACACCACGATATGGGCAGGCGCGCGTGACTGCCGAGCAATTGAATCCAGCTGAGGTTGCAAAAATACACCCGCATTGCACGTGCACATTGCAACCCCGCACGTCAGCTTGACGCTAGGTGCTACCTTGGGAACCGACGCGATTGCGGGTGATGTCCGCAGGTCTTCAATGGGCCCAGAAATCATATTTAATTAATTTCCGACAGCCTGCACAGTAGGCCATCAACTCAAATACCCAACCTCTTTGAGAAAATAGATCCGGGCCCCTAGCAGTCCAAACGAAGTGACTCCACTACGAAATGGAACTTGGAGTAAGCGATTCGATCTCGTATTCTGAAGAGGCCATTGGAATCTGAACTAGATTCGGGATTTGACTGAACACAGCCTCAAACGCGACCTCCCAACGCTCAGGAAGAATTGTAACGCCTGCATTCAATACCCTTTCACTCATCGGCATCCCCGCAGCACGTTTGAGAGCATCGAGCATGGGCTCCAATTCAGGCTCCGCACATACAATATTTGCAGAATAAGCTGACAAATCTTTCTTAGGCCCATATACAGTCGTGACCACTGCTGCGCCGGCTAGCGCGAACTCTAGCGGTGGATAACTGGGATGTGGCGCCATCATCAACGACAAAACAAGATCAGTCCTACATTTGAGATCATCATATTCATCGAGCGATAATTTCCCGAGATTACGAACAATCGCACCACATTCCAGTTGAATATTCGGGACTTGCGCCTCTCCAGCCATAACAATATCCCAGGCCTCACGATCCAGCAGCCCTCGCGAAAAAGCCTCATTTATAACACGCAACCCGAAGTAGAAAAGATTTCGCTCCACCCCTGGTCGACCGTAAAAGAAAAGCGTTTTCTTTGACTTCTCAGGGAGAGGACTCTTCCTATTATCGATCAGACGCGCCACCGCAGGCTCAAACGAAACCATTGGCGTTCTTGGACCCATAATTTCGGAATCCTTGACGCACCTAACCATTAATTGCGTATTACATACTGCTACAAATCGTTGGGTCTTATAGCTATGCTCTGCCAGCAACCTTGTATCGCCGTTTGCATAAAAAATTGGCTCATAATCCTGGACAAGATAAATAAAGCGCCGTTTAAGCGGAAGCGCCGCAGCGATCATTGCATCCCACCAAGCGCTCACCACCAGTTGGTCCTCCGGATGTAAATCCAGATAGCCATAATAGTTGTATCTTCGCTCAGCGACGCTAATAACCTCTATGCTTGCCGCATCAATTGGAATATGGTATTTATCAAACAGTCCTTGAAGTTTCGAAACCTTCCCATTTACCACTGTCTGAACAACACGGAGTCTCTTACCCGTCTTATTACTGTACAGCGCCGCAAATATCAATGCAGTGGCAACCCCTCCGAATAACGACGAGTCGGACAATGTAGGAACAAGCACAACTACAGCGGGAGCTCGCCCCGCTTTTGGTAATGCCGGCATGACCGGCGTGATATAAGCATTAGCGCTATAGTAAACTTCATCAAAAGACTTTGCCGTTATCTGTTCAGCAAGGGCTGGAAACGGGCGCCCCTCGATTCGCGCACTTAGCCAATGCTCCACACGGGAAGCAAACTGATGAACCGAAAGCAGTGCCTTTCGCATCAAAAAAACACCGCGCCGAAAGACTCTGAGGACAAATATCTTCTTACTCATTAGGCTCAGCCTCGTAGGCAAAAGACACAAAACGATCGCCTACTGCGGTGTCATAGCTCTCAAGATACGACAAATAGGATCGATAAAAATCGTTATAGGGAATGGGCTTATGTCGTCTAGATTGGCTCTCTTTGTGAAGAATATAACCTCTATCGGACCCAATCAACATTGTTTTAAAGCCTGCCTTCTCGAGGCGGATGCACAAATCTACATCACCACCGCAAATAATAAAACGTTCGTCAAATCCATTTATCGCATCGAATTTAACTCGTTCAACTACGGTGACAGCCCCCGTCACCGCACTCAGCGTCAGATCACTCCTAATATCCGGCTCCAACGCGCCTTCTGCACACAATTTTGTCACGGAGGACAGAGCCTTCCCAACGTGGATATGATCTGCGAGCCCTCCCGAGACCAGATACACTCCACCATGTTGGATTGTCTTACCATCTCCATATAGCAAAACGCAGCCGACCCCTCCGATTTCCGGTTCGATCGCACGCTTCACCATGACCTCCAACAACCCTTTCGATGACTCAACTAGCTCGGTATCATTATTCAAAAAAAGAATAACGCCACCGGTTGACTGCCTCACCGCCCAGTTATTCAATTTCTGATAATTAAATGGCTGATCGTAAATTAGAACCCTTGCTTCCGGATATTGAGAAATCCCCCGCCCAATAACAGCCAACTCCGCGTCACTTGAGTTATTACTTATAAGCAGAATTTCCTTACAGCGCGGCCCAAATTTCCGCAATGATTGCACGCACTGCAGAGTCATTTCCGCCTTATCCTTAAAAGGAATCAACACCGAGATATCAGAATTCATATGATCCCTTCCTTCACTGAGGACAATTTTTTTGCCTCACCAGAATTCCCTGCAATTTCTGATGGCACCCGCCTCATGCACTCAAGAAATATTGAGAACAATTGGCCCCAAAAAAACAAAATTGCAAGCTCAGATTTTATCCTCGTCTCGCCATCTCGTTTTTTCATGACTATCCCGGGGAGGGAAAACGACCATCAACATACCAAACAACCTCTGACACTGAATCCCTGCAGCGGGTGACTACATCACGCTTAGCAAGATCGAAGACGAGATGCCGACGAATATAAAGCTAGCGCGCAGCAACAACCAAAGAAATATCAGAAAGGCTCATCGTTTTTCGAGAGTAGCAACCCGACGATTCCTCTACTAATTCCCCTCAAATGAATACATCTGCAGATGCCAACACACTGCCGCCCTGATCCTTTGCAGCAAGGATGGGAGTGCCTTCAAAGGGCCACTCAATTCCTATGGTCGGATCGTTCCACAGAATACTCCGCTCGTACTGTGGGTAATAATAATCCGTTGTCTTATATAAAAACTCAGCACAATCGGAGAGAACAACAAAGCCGTGAGCAAACCCCTCCGGAACCCACAGCTGCTTTTTGTTTTCGGCGGACAGCTTTATACCCACCCATTTCCCGAAATTAGGAGAACTCTTTCGAATGTCTACTGCCACATCGAAAACCTCCCCAGCAACAACCCTCACCAGCTTCCCTTGCGGATTCTGGATTTGATAGTGAAGTCCGCGAAGTACGTGCTTCGCTGAGCACGAGTGATTATCCTGCACAAAATTCACATCAAGCCCAGAAACCTCGCAAAAGCTTTTCTGATTAAAGCTCTCATAAAAAAAGCCCCGATCATCACCAAATACTTTTGGCTCGAGCACGAGAACCTCCGGCAGGGAGGTAGGGGTGACTTTCAGATTCATTTAATTGCTTCCGAAATAATTTGCTGGAGATATTTTCCGTAGCCGTTCTTGGAAAGCGGTGCGGCCAATTTTGCTACTTGATCAGCACCAATCCACTGGCGTCGATATGCAATTTCCTCCGGACAGGCCACCATCAATCCTTGCCGGTTCTGCAGGGTGGCAATAAACGTCGCCGCCTCCAGCAGCGACTCATGCGTGCCCGTATCAAGCCAAGCGTAACCGCGGCCCATGATCTCGACGTCCAACTGGCCCTGCGCCAGGTAATGCTTGTTGACGTCCGTGATCTCGAGCTCGCCACGGGCCGACGGTTTAATGTCGGCGGCAATGTCGCACACCTGGTTGTCGTAAAAATACAGCCCGGTGACGGCGTAGTGAGAACGCGGCTTGGCCGGTTTTTCTTCCAGCGAGAGCGCACGGAAGTTCTGGTCGAATTCGACCACGCCGTAGCGCTCCGGATCGTGAACGTGATAAGCGAAGACGGTGGCACCGGATTGCTGCGTGGCCGAACGCGTCAACTGGGCCACAAGATCGTGGCCGTGGAAGATGTTGTCCCCGAGAATCAGCGTCGAGGGATCATTACCCACGAAGTCGCGCCCAATGATGAACGCCTGCGCCAGCCCATCCGGCGAAGGCTGCACCGCGTACTGCAGATTCATCCCCCACTTGCTGCCATCGCCGAGCATTTCCGTAAAGCGCGGCGTGTCCTCCGGCGTGGAGATGATCAGGATGTCGCGAATCCCCGCCAGCATCAGCGTGGACAGCGGGTAGTAGATCATCGGCTTGTCATACACCGGCAGCAGTTGCTTCGAAACCGAGCGGGTGATCGGATAGAGTCGCGTGCCGGAGCCGCCGGCAAGGATGATGCCTTTACGCATAGCGCTTCATTTAGGAAAGAATTTGATCTAGCAGAAGATGAATGCCCTGCTTCCAGTCCGGCAAATGAATGCCGAACGTTTCGGTCAGCTTGGCGGTGTTCATGCGCGAGTTGGCAGGCCGTGGCGCGGGCAGCGGATACGCCGTCGCGGGAATCGCCTCAATCTGCTCAGGATCGACTTTCAGGTCCACCCCATGCGATTTGACGTAGCACAGCACCTCTGTGGCGTAGCCATGCCAAGTTGTTTCGCCTGCCGCTGCCAGGTGGTAGATGCCGCCCGGAAACGCCGCGCGATCACCGGACAGCCAGAAGCGCGCAATGATTTGCGCGGTCACGTCGGCGATCAACGCTGCTGTGGTGGGCGCACCGAACTGATCGGCGATCACACGCAGGCTGTCGCGTTCGCGGCCCAGCTTCAGCATCGTCTTGGCGAAATTGCCACCATGCGCGCCAGCTACCCAGCAAGTGCGCAGCACAAGCGCCGCCGCACCCGAGTCGGCGATTGCCTGTTCGCCTGCGAGCTTGCTCTTGCCGTATACGGACTGCGGGTCTACCGCATCGGTCTCGACATAAGCGCCGGCCTTGGTGCCATTGAAAACGTAGTCGGTGCTGTAGTGCACCAGCAGACTGCCCAGCGCACGCGCTTCCTCGGCCAGAACACCGACCGCCGCGCCGTTGACGGCAAATGCCGTTTCGGCATCGGTCTCCGCCTTGTCGACAGCGGTGTAGGCGGCCGGATTGACGATCACGTCCGGGCGATGCTCGCGCACCAAGCGGCGCAGCGCGTCCGGCTGCGTCAGATCGCAACCGGCGCGATCCAGCGCGATCACTTCACCTAGGGGGGCAAGGCTGCGGCGCAGCTCAAAGCCCACCTGGCCGTTGCTGCCCGTGACGAGCAACCGGGGGACAGGATTCGCCTTACGCTGCATATTGCTTCGCCACCCAGTTCCGGTAGTCACCCGAGACCACGTCCTGCACCCACGCCTGGTTGTCCAGATACCACTGGACAGTCTTGCGCAGGCCCGTTTCGAACGTCTCAGCGGGTTTCCAGCCAAGCTCGCGTTCCAGCTTGCGCGCATCGATGGCATAGCGGCGGTCGTGGCCTGGCCGATCCTTCACGAACGCGATCTGATCGCGATAGGAACCCGTCGCCTTCGGCTTGAGTTCGTCGAGCAGGTCGCACAGGGTGTACACGACGTCCAGGTTGGTCTTCTCGTTCCAGCCGCCGACGTTGTAGGTCTCGCCCAATTGGCCGCGCGCAAGCACCTCACGGATGGCGGCGCAGTGATCGCCTACGTAGAGCCAGTCACGCACGTTCTGGCCATCACCGTATACCGGCAGCGGTTTGCCGCTGAGGGCATTGGTGATCATCAGCGGGATCAGCTTTTCCGGGAAATGGTACGGGCCGTAGTTGTTCGAGCAGTTGGTCGTCACGACCGGCAAACCGTAGGTATGGTGATACGCGCGCACCAGGTGATCCGACGCTGCCTTCGATGCCGAATACGGGCTGTTGGGCGCGTATGCGGTGGTTTCCGAGAACTGCGGATCGTTGGGCCCGAGTGAGCCAAACACCTCGTCCGTGGAAACGTGCAGGATTCGGAACGCCGCCTTGGCATCGGCATCCAGGCCACCCCAATAAGCGCGCACCGCTTCCAGCAGGGTGAACGTGCCGACGATATTGGTCTGAATGAACTCTGCCGGACCGTGAATGGAGCGGTCGACATGGCTTTCCGCCGCAAAATGGACCACGGCGCGCGGCTTGTATTTGGCAAGCAAGCCATCAAGCGCGGCGCGGTCGCAGATGTCGGTTTGGGAGAATACGTGACGCGGGTCGGCCTCAACGGGCTCCAACGTTTTACGGTTGCCTGCGTAAGTCAGCTTATCGACGTTGACGATGCCGTCGGCCGCAGGGTCGGCCAGCCAATTCAGAACGAAATTACCGCCAATAAAGCCGGCACCGCCGGTTACGAGGATATTGGACAAACTCAGTGCTCCTTGTCTCGGCCGTGGGAACTCGTTTGGGCCACGCAATGTACCCATGAGGCGCAGCGGAGTTGTTAAATATGGTGGGAAGTCGCGTATTCTATCCGACCCTAGGGCATACCCTGCCAAAGGGTCCGATCTTTTTGTAGCGCGTTGTAACACTTGAGGCGCTAACGCCTCAACCCCATCGAATGCGCGGTTGACAGCACATGACGGTTGCACCTCTCCCC
>Ga0075447_10000436_pt1 | contig 21020 bp, 19 predicted proteins | sample CoawatmetaG10DNA_FD_72352 | JGI IMG/M metagenome (GOLD analysis project Ga0075447, IMG submission 72352) | Marine microbial communities from the West Antarctic Peninsula - Coastal water metaG104-DNA | ecosystem: Environmental > Aquatic > Marine > Coastal | place: Atlantic Ocean: West Antarctic...
AATTTCAACACTGCAATTAATCCTAATTTCAACACTGCAATTAATCCTAATTTCAACACTGCAATTAATCCTAATTTCAACACTGCAATTAATCCTAATTTCAACACTGCAATTAATCCTTATTTCAACACTGCAATTAATCCTAAGTTCAACCTAAACTTTTCAGACTATCGCCTTTTTAATCTTAATAATGAATCAATTGGCTTTCTTTCTTATACTGGTAAAACATGGAATTATCATAATAATGATGCTAAATGGATTGGATATTTCATTTTAAATAGCAAAGGAGGCTTAAATCTTTTCAATAAAAATGGATTATGGATTAATTATGCAGTTGAAAATCTAGAAGGCGGGTTTAATGTTTATAAATTAGATGGTACCTGGAAGGCCTTTTTAACAAAATAATTTATTGAAAATTCATTTTTAGCTCTATACAAAAAATTAACACACTTATAGAGAACTAATGGTTAAAATTCTTTAATATTAAACTTAAAACGGAATGTTAGTTGATTAAAAAATGCCTTTTTCCAGCTGCTGGTTATGGAACGCGCTTTCTCCCAGCGACTAAAGCTGTCCCAAAAGAAATGCTGCCAATTCTCACAAAGCCTTTGCTTCAGTATGGAGTTGAAGAAGCTCTTTCTGCTGGTATAACTGATATGGCAATTGTCACTGGAAGGGGTAAAAGATCAATTGAAGATCATTTTGATAATTCATTTGAGCTTGAATCACAATTAAATGGAACAAATAAAGAGCATTATCTAAAAGATATAAAAAATCTAATCAAGCAAACTACTTTTGTATACACAAGACAAAGAGAAATGCTTGGACTTGGACATGCAATTCTTACTGGACAAAGCCTTATTAATAATGAGCCATTTGCTGTTTTACTGGCAGATGATTTATGTGACTGCAAGGATGAAAGTGTTTTATCTCAAATGATTAAAGTTTACGATAAATATCAATGTTCAATAATTGCAATTCAAGAAATCCCAATGAGTGAAACTCATAAATATGGCATTATAACTGGAGAGTTAATTGAGAGTAATATATATCGTGTTGATAATATGATTGAAAAACCAGAAGAAAACTTCGCTCCAAGCAATTTAGCAATAATTGGGCGATATATTCTTACCCCTGAAATTTTCAGCATACTTAAGAAAGTAAAGCCAGATAAGAACCATGAAATCCAAATAACTGACGCATTACTCACCCAGGCCCTTGAAGGTAAAGTAATTGCATATAAATTTAAAGGTAAGCGATTTGATTGTGGTAGCATTGATGGATATGTCAAAGCTATAAATCACTTTGCTAAAAAAGCAGGAATTAATATTAGCTAGAGTAAATAGGCTTTTTAGTCCTTATCTTTGAAGTCCAAAATTTCAGATTGTGGTTTAAATTCAGGGACTAGCTTTATAAGTATTTGACGAATATCATTTGTATTATTGCTTATACAAGCCTCATTTAACTGAACTAAAAGAGGCTCAAGAACCAACCAATTAATCATAGACTCTTCTGCTCGCATTATGAGCTTATTCTTAGTTTTTTTAGTACTCCCACCCACTAATAACTCTTCATAAAGTTTTTCACCAGGCCTTAGTCCAGTAAATTTGATTTCAATATCCCCATTAGGATTATTAGTATCAAGAATTTTTAAACCGCTTAATTGAATCATTTTTTTAGCTAGTTCATAAATTTTGACTGGCTTCCCCATATCAAGAACAAATACATCTCCACCTTTCCCCATTGCACCAGACTGAATAACTAGTTCTACAGCCTCTGAGATGGTCATAAAGTAACGCACTATATTTTTATCAGTTACAGTTATTGGGCCACCCAGTTTAATTTGCTCCTTAAATAATGGAATAACTGAGCCACTTGAGTCCAATACATTTCCAAATCTAACCATAGTAAAACAAGTGTTATGAGTATTTTTAGCGAGTGCTTGCAACACTAGCTCTGAACATCTTTTAGATGCGCCCATTGTATTTGTTGGTCTTACTGCTTTATCAGTTGAAATTAAGACAAAAGTTTCTACATTTGCGGAAATAGCAGCCTCTGAAGCTAAAAGAGTTCCAATCACATTATTGAGTACGCCTTCTGACTGATTAAACTCTACCAATGGGACATGTTTATAAGCCGCCGCATGATAAATAGTTTGAACATTATAATATTTAAAAATTTTATTCAGTCTTGACTTTGATATCACTGATCCTAAGACTGGCACAATAATAGTTTTTAAATCACTACTTTTGAGTAATTCTTGATGAATTAGATAAAGAGCAAACTCACTATGCTCAAAAAGAATTAATTTTTTTGGTTTTAACTGAAGTATCTGGCGAGCTAATTCTGAACCTATTGAGCCTCCTGCACCAGTAATTAAAACAACTTTATTAGTATTTTTAACTTTAAGAATTGATTTAATTGGTGAAACAGGATTGCGACCAAGTAAATCTCGGATTTCAATTTGATGTAAATCCTCAATCTCAACCCTACCTCCAGCGATATCAGAAAGTGACGGTAAAGTTTTAACACTTATGGAAAATGTAGATAAGCTTTCCAAAATTTTATTACGCTCAGACCTTGAAATAGAAGGCAGCGCCAAAAAAACCTGGCTAACATTATATTTTTTAATCAATGAAGATAATGAATTAGAAGACTTAACAGGAATATTATTAACAGAAGTTCCTTGTAAGGAAACATTATCATCGATATATGCAACATGATAGAATTCATTAGAAGCCTTTAACGACTCAGAAAGTTGAAAGCCTGTTGTGCCAGCTCCATAAATAATTACATTACTTTTGCTAGAGTTATCTAATGAAAATAACCATCTTGCAATTATCCTAACCCCCCCTATAGAAATAATGGCTAACATCCAATTAATTAAGACAACTGATCTTGGTGTACCTTCAACAGAGATGAACATAAAGTCAATAAGACCCCAAATCACAGCATAAAGAGTAACTGCTTGAACAATGCTAAATAATGCCTTAAAGCCAATATATCGAACTACTGATCTATAAAGACCAAAAGTAAAAAAAATAGGAATTGCAATTAAAGGAGCGCCAAAAATAGCTACAAAATTAGCATCATCAGGCCAGTAAAAATAACCGAGTCTTATGAAGTATGAAATCAAGATGACACAAATAACTATCAATAGGTCAGTAATAACAATAATTAAACTTTTAGTTAGTCTTGGTAGTGAAGAAAGCTTAAATATTAAATTAGTCATAAAGTAAAGTATATATGCTCAAGCCAGCAACTCTAGTAGAAAAAAAAGAAACCTCAATAGCGCTCATTAAGGTGGTACTTCTTAAGAGAACTGCCATAAATAAAATCATGTTAATTTACTCACAACATAAAACCTATTAAGATTGTTGTGTTTAATGTGAAATATCATTTTTTCCTATTACTTTTAATATTGTAGATTTTATAATTAATAAATCAAAGAGTGGAGATTGCTTAGTTAAATACTCAAAATCTAAATTAACTTTATCAGCTATTGATATACTATCTCTTCCATTGATTTGTGCCCAGCCAGTTATTCCTGGAGTCAACTTATCAATACCCTTTTCTTTTCTCAAAGATATCAAATCATATTGATTAAATAGCGCTGGTCTTGGACCTACAAAACTCATTTCACCCTTTAAAATTGAATATAGTTGAGGAATTTCATCTAAGCTAAAACGACGAAGTAATCCACCTATTGGAGTTAAAAAAGCTGCAGAATCTTCCATCAAATGAGTTGCCACTGTTGGCGCATTTGTTGTCATTGTTCTAAATTTTGGCATTAAAAAAATATCATTGTCTAATCCAACTCGCCTTGACCAGTAAATAGATGGTCCTTTTGATGAGAATCTAACAAGTATAGCTATTAAAATTATTGGGATTACCAAAATAATAAGGGCAGTGATACATAGCATTAGGTCAATAGAACGTTTCATTTTCATTTAGATTATTAATTGATTTTTTGGCTTTAAAGCCAATTAATTCAATCTTTTCAGAAGAATAACACTCATCTCCAAGAAGTTTATCTATTTTAAAACTAATTCTCTTATTTAGTTTAGACATAATAATAAAAATCCATAATGGCAAACTCCATTTAGGAATTTCTTTTCCCAAACTATTACACATTGCATCATAAATCTCTCGTGAAGAATATGGTTGCCCATCTGTTAAAATAAAAATTTCACCATTTGCATTTTTATTTAATGATACGAAAATAAGTGCCTCAACTAAATCATCAACATGAATCATTGAGCGTCGGTTTTTTATTTTTGGGAGAGGAGGAAACCACCCATTTTTAATTCCAGTAAGCATTAAATTTAAATTCCCCTTCATTCCTTTTCCATAAACAAGTGAAGGTCTAACTATTACAACATTCATTCCAGACTTTTTGCCTATTTTAAGAAGTTTTAATTCAGCATCTCTTTTTGATTTTCCATATTTGCTATCTAACTCTCCTTGGTCAGTTTCATTCATACATTTCTTTGGATGCGGCCTTCCTCCAGCTTTAACACTACTTACAAAAATAAAGGTTTTTACGTTTTTCTTAACTGCAAGTTCTGCTAACTGGACTGTAGCATCAACATTAATTAATTGATATATAGAATTTACTTCAATACTACTTCTGAAATCATGAGCAAAGCCTGCTAAATGAAAAACTATATCAATTGAGTTAAGTGAATTTGATGGGATATTATTCTTCAAAAAGTCACATTGTATTGATTCATACTGATCTGAAGGGTTACGAGAAAGTACTCTTATATCAAAATTCATATTTTTAATATGCTCCAGAAGCCTTAAGCCAACAAAGCCATTAGCACCAGTTACTAAAATTTTTTCTTTGGTAATATTATTCTTCATGATGAGCCACTAAATGTCTTAATCCTCTTATGATTTTTTTCTTATTAAACACTTTATTCAATAAGCTGTTATTATTATTTAAAAAATTCTTATACTCCTTTCTTGGCATTTTAATACAATCTTTAAACAGGTCCATAATAGCGTTAGTATCGTCTGGATCTGAATATAAACCAAGGCAATTATTCTTTACTATCTCTTTTGTTTCTCCATTAATAATTGCTAGTATTGGTTTATTAGCTAAGATATACGTTTGTAATTTTGCTGGAACTGTTAAGGAGAAAAGTGGCTTATTAATAAGTGAAATTATTAAAAAATCACTCGCCTTATAGTATTTACTAATAATATCTCGTTGAATTCCTCCATGAAAAACAATTGGAATGTTATTACTTGTTATTGATTTCAAATAAACTAGATTTGAACCATCACCTATAATATTAAGTTGAGATTTTTCAAGATAAGACTTGGGTAATAAAGAATATGCATTAATTATATTTTCTAAGTTCTGAACTTTCCCTACATTTCCTGCAAATGTAAATTGCACCTTCTTCTGATCATTAAGAACTATAGAATCTAGCTCATTGTTTAAATCATCAGCCCAATTTGGAAAATAATGAATTTTTTTACCAGTCTGAACATAATTTAATAAACTAGATTCAAATCCTTTACTTGAGATTGCTATATTATCAACATTATGATAAATAAATTTAACAAACTTATTTAATACAAGAGATAAAATTTTTGTTTTTTTGAATCCATAAGCATAAACACTATCTGGCCAAAGATCCTGAACCCATAAAGTTAAAGGTCTTTTATATACTTTTCGAATAATTACTGCAGGAAGCATATCCGAAAGGGCTCCTAAATTAAAACCAAATACATGCTGATACTTTTTCCCAATAAAAATAGCAACAATCCCTCCTAAGAGCATAAAGTTAAGATACTTTAGAATTTTCTTAAACTTACTCTCTGTATAGCCGAGAACTGCATGTACTCTAAAAATATTAACCCCATTAATATGTTCTTTTGAAAACAACTTATTTTTATAACCTGGATAAACCTTGCCTCTTGGATAAGTTGGAATTAAAGTCAAGACATCAACATCGTATCCTTGTTTAGACCAATTAAATGCAATATCATTAATCTTAAATTGTTCAGGATAAAAACATTCAGAAATAATTAATATTTTAGGATTTCCTTTCAAAATTTTTGACCTTGTATTTATAATAGATTTGATTATTAATTGTTAATTCGACCATATCAGAAACCATTTTTTCATAACTTGGTATCTTATAATTAATAAGAAGTCTTGTATCTAAAAAACTTTTATCAATATTTTTGCCACTTATAGGCTGGATATCAATATCTTTATTGGTAAACTTCCTAAATAATCTTAAAAGATCATTTTTACTTATTTTCTTATTGTTTGTAATATGATACAAACCAGTTAAATCATTAATAATAGCCCAATGAACTGCTTTCGCCAGCTCAATAGTACTAACTCCTGACCAGTAAACATCTGTAAAGCCTGAAATAATATTGGATTGTCTCAGAAACCAATTAAATAACTCAGATCCATCTTCTTTAAGCTCTGGCCCAACTACAGAAGTTCTCAAAGTTAAATGGTTATTACAGATTACTTCACCAAGACCCTTAGTTTTTGCATAGGTATCTTTTCCATCTTTTCTATCAGTTTCTATATAGGACGAACCCTTAAGACCTGAAAAAACACAATCTGTAGACATATGAATCAGTCGAGCATTAATGCTATCAGCTAACTTTCTCAACTTATGCGGTAATAATGCATTCAGAAATATCGTTTTTTCAATAGATCTGTCTGCCTCATCGATTAAGATACCAATACAATTAATAATATAGTTAGGTGAAATCTCCTCAATAGCCTTTAAAAACTTATACTCATTCATTGCATCAATTTGGATGGTTTGCTTACTAAGTTTATTTCTATAAGAGATATCTACTAAATCATAATTAGCAAAAGTATCGAGATAATTATAAATCTGGTGGCCAATTAAACCTGAAGAGCCTAAAATTAAAACCTTAGTAGTCAAACTTAAATCTCTCTATTCCAAACTGTTCTATTTATAAAGTCAGTATAAGAAATAATTATTCTTAAAACCTTCTTTGAAACATTGTCAACATTGTAATCATTCACAATTTTAATATCTCTTTTTTCTCTTGATTGAGACGTCACTACTTTCATGGATTCAATTATTCTGTCTTTATTAAGACCCGACATTATAAGGGTACCCTCATCCATTCCCTCAGGCCTCTCATGAGCCTGCCTAATAGTTATTGCAGGTATGTTTAAAATTGAACTCTCTTCGGCAATTGTTCCACTATCTGAAATGACACAAAATGCTTCCATTTGCAATTTATTGTACTCATGAAAACCAAATGGCTTAGAAAATCTAACTAATTTACTAGGTTCCTTATAGCCAACTTCTTCGAGTTTTTTTCTAGTTCTTGGATGCGTAGAAATAATAATAGGCATCCCAAATTGATTAGATATTTCTTCTATTGACTCTAATAAATCATTAAAGTTCTTTGGCGAATCGACATTTTCTTCTCTGTGTATACTCATTAAAATAAACTTTTTAGGAGTTAAGTTTTCTTTATTAAGAATATCATTTGATAATATTAAACTCATGTTGGCGTTCAAAACTTCCATCATTGGTGAGCCTGTTTTAATAATTGTATTTGCACTTATACCTTCAGCTATTAAATAATCTCTAGCTTGCTCAGAAAGAGGTAAATTAATATCACTTAAGTGATCAACAATTTTTCTATTTACTTCTTCAGGAACTCTCTGATCAAAGCATCTATTTCCAGCCTCCATGTGAAAAATTGGAATTTTTCTTTTCTTTGCTGAAATAACACACAAACAACTGTTTGTATCTCCATATATTAGAAGGGCATCTGGACTCAGGTCAGAAAAAATCTTGTCTGACTTTGCAATAATATCACCAATAGTCTCTGCTGGGCTTGCCTTGATAGCCTCAAGAAAGAAATCTGGCCTCCTAATATTAAGTTGTTTAAAAAAAAGTTCATTTAACTCATAGTCATAATTCTGCCCTGTATGAACAATTGTATGATCAGTATGTTTATCTAACTCTTTAATAACCTCACTTAACTTTATAATTTCAGGTCTAGTACCAACAACTGTAACAACTTTAATTTTGTTTGTCATCATTAAGTTCCTTTTGAATAACATCTAGATTTAATAATACTTTTATCATCCCATCCAGATCCAACCTTTCAGCATTATGTGAATGATAATCTTCAAGAACAGCAGTCTTAACTATTCCTTTTGTAAAATATTGCGCATAATTTAAGTCTCGATTATCAGATGGAACCCGAAAGTAGTCTCCCAAATCTTCAGCTCTTTGAACTTCTTCTCTAGTTAAAAGAGTTTCATATAATTTCTCACTATGGCGTGTTCCAATAATTTTTATTTCGTTCTTAGCATCAAATACATGCAGCAATGCTTTCACTAAAGTCTCCAAAGTTGCGGCTGGAGATTTTTGAACAAAAATATCACCTGAGTTTGCATTCTCAAACGCGAAGTTTACTAAATCTACAGATTCATCAATATTCATCATAAATCGTGTCATATTGGGATCAGTTAGTGTAAGTGGCTTCCCAGACTTAATTTGTGAGATAAAAAGAGGTATTACTGATCCACGACTCCCCATGACATTACCATAACGAGTTGCTGAATAAGTATTTTTGAGGCCTGACTCCCTTGATTTAGCCAACATAAGTTTTTCCATCATCGACTTAGAAAGACCCATTGCATTTATAGGATATACAGCCTTATCAGTACTAAGAACAATAACATTTTCTACGTTATTTTGATAAGCTGCCTCTAAAACATTTTCAGCACCAAGAATGTTGGTTTTTACGGCCTCCATTGGATAAAACTCACAAGATGGTACTTGCTTTAATGCGGCCGCATGAAATACATAATTTACCCCCTTCATTGCAGAATTTATACTCTTAAAGTCTCGCACATCTCCAATATAAAATTTAAGCTTTTTATTATTAAGCTTAATTCTCATATCTTCTTGTTTTTTTTCATCCCGACTAAAAATTCTAATTTCACTTAAATCAGAATTAATTAGTTTAGATAAAATAGCATTTCCAAAAGAACCAGTACCACCTGTAATTAATAGAATCTTATCTTTATACATAATATTTATTTATTAATAAAAAAAATAATTCAAAAGTCGCAATTATTGCCTAATAAATATAGCAATAAAAAATCGATAATATAGTGATTTTAGTTTATAAATATAGGGAGCACCATTAAAAAAGACCATATTGAGAGATTTTTTAGCATCTACGCTATTACCAATTTCTAAATAGGCCTTACCACTTGTATATGGAATCCACCAAACTCTACTAAGTTGAATGCTTTCTGATAGCTCTTTAACGAAATATTTCTCAATTTCAATCAAATTTAATAATATTCTTTTTGGATTATCAAAATTATCTTCGCCCTCCCAACACGAGGCTAACACTCCACTAATTAGAAAGAATTTACTAGAATTTTTTGCTAATTTTAACCATAGGTGATAATCTTCCCAGCCTAAAAACTTAACACTCTCGTCAAAGCCTCCTACATCTTGTAGACTCTCTTTTGATACCACTACTGATGAAGTTACAAGTGTATTTCCATTAACAGCCAAATCATTTAATATATTGGCCTTTAATAATCTGCAGTTTGTTCTAGATTTTGATGAAGAAGACAATAAATTACAGTTATGGTAGACAATATCTACATTATTATTAATTAAAGAATTAATTGCTTTTTCAAGTTTTTGACTTTCCCACCAATCGTCAGAATCTAGAAAAGCAATATACCGCCCTTCTGCATTATTTATACCAATATTTCTAGAATAAGCAATGATTCCTTTATTATCAACATTAATGACTTTGACTTTTTCATTCTTACATTCCTTAATAATAGATTGAGTACTATCAGTTGAAGAATTGTCAACAATTATTAACTCCCAATTTTTATATGATTGACATAATACAGATTCAATAGCTTTTTTAAGACTCTGAGCTCTATTAAAAGTTGGAATAATTACACTTACTAGACTATTCATTCTTAATTTTTACTCCTAAATTTATTTTTTATCTAGATACCAACTTTTTGATACCTCATCAACAGAACTGTATGCTAGGGCTCTATTTTTCACACCAGAATTATAATAACAAGCAAATATATATTTATATAGGAAGGGGAAATACAGAGCCTTATATGAATCAAAATAATAAAGTATTCTTAATATTTTTTTAGCAATAGGAACAACAAAAAAAAGTCTTAAAAATTTAACAAAATAAGCTGTAGCTAAATTTTTATATGGATAGTCTCGCTCAAAATAATACGAATATCTTAAGCTAAGTGCTGCATTTTTATTTAGAATTTTAAACCTATAAACTCCGTCTCTTGCAGTGTGGTAAATTTTACTTGTGAATAAGAAAGGATCATTTTGCTCCATATGTTCAATTGAGGCAGGGCAAGTGTTAATTATTAAACCTGCATTCATAATCTGAAACCCAAATTCATTATCTTCCATTCCATAACCAATAAAATCTTCATTAAATAATAAATTATTTTTAATAATATCATCTTTTTTCATTGACATATTCATTGTGACTATGGATGTATAGTCCAATACTTTATCATTTAGCCCCTTGTATCTATAACTGACATGTCTGGAATTTTTATATCTAATATAGTTTGATGATTTAACTCTAGAAGCTGGAAAAAAAATATTTCCACAATTCACTGAGTTCTCATTACTATCTAATGATTCAATATGGTCCTCTACGAAACTCTTTCTGGGAATACAGTCATCATCCATAAATATTAAATAATTTGCTGAAGCTTTTTTTATCCCAGTATTGCGTTTTAATGAGACATTATTATCAACATCAAAATGCTGTATCAAAATATCAGATTTATTATTGAAAGAATTGACTAATTCTTTTGTACCATCATTACTATCACTATCAACTACAAGTATTTCTAATATATGTTCTTGATATATTAATTCAGTAAGAATTTTGCGAAGAAGATCTACTCTTTTATATGTAGGAATAATGATGGATACTTTATTCATAAGTAAATTAGTTAATTATTGTTATTTTTATTTAAAATATTTGAATAAGCAAGGGACAGCCAAAAACAGACACTTATAGCTGGCTGAAAAATTGAACCTGATGCCACTAATAAGTTAGCAAAAAATAAAATATTGAGCATAAATAAAACTTTTGCAAGTGGTATTTCACGATTCATAAAAAGAGTTAGCTGTACAAAGAAATACATAATAATAAATATTAATAAATATGGTAATCCACCCATAAAAAATAAGTCGCCTAATGAGTTATGCGCACTACCATACACTCCAACATCTGGATTCATGCCCATTACTCCAGCCCCACCTTGAAGACCAACACCTAGAAAATATACTATATTTCCATACTCAATAATCATGCCAGATGTCCAGTGCGTTAGGCGTCTAATCAGTTGATCTATATTAATAGACGGAGAATCCATAACACCAGAATAATCTGTCAAAAAAGAATTATGTCCAATTGTTTGAGCTACTATTGCGTTGTAGTAACTATATATTTCAGGTATCTGCCCCACAATAAAGACACCTAAAACAATTACTAGGGAATATATGACAAAGTTGCTTGGCTTCGTTTGCCTTATAAACCTAGCACCATCAAAAGTAATAAAGACAATCATTGATAGAGCTAACATAGCAATGGCGGCTTTTGAAAGGCTAAAAAATGCACTTAAAAAGATTATGAAAATAAATACAAGTTTTAAAAAAATACTCTTAATTAAAGGCAGTTTCGAATAAAGAATTATCAATGGATAACCAGCAACTGCTCCAAAAATAGTTAGTGAACCCAATATAGAGGCATATCTATCTAAACCAGCCCTTCGATGAGGAGAGGCAAACCATGAAATAGGACCAAAAATAATTTGGTAAATTATACTTATAGCTGCAATAATGTAACAAAATAAAATGATTTTAAGGATGCTAGTAACCTGTTTTTCTGTTTTTAAAGTTATAATAAATATTAATGCCATGATAAGCATTAATAATAATCTTGGAACACCTGGAAGGAATGCTAATGACTGCATATAAATTCCAGACCAAAAAATAACAAAAATAGAGTAAACAAGAAAAAAGTAGAAAATCTTCATATGAAAACCCTCTTTATGAGGATTTTTTATAAACTCTAAAAGTACTATAAAAATTAATAAAATAGTGATTAAAAAATAAATTGATGACAAATTTCGAAAAGCTGGAAATAACACCAAGACAGTTAGAACTTGCGCAATATAAAAAGGTAATAATAAATAATTTTTCATAAAAAAGCCCATTTAGTTTTTATTCTGTAAACCATTTTTGGTAATTGTGCATCATTAAATCAATTTCATTTGATATTTTATTACTAAAAGTGAGTCCAAAATCTACTGCTTTTTTATTTGAGATAGAGTAGCTTTCAGTCACTTGATTTTGATCTGAATTCTTATAGTCTATTGTTATATTCTTATTGAATAACACTTCTCCTCTGTCTAATAATAAATTACATAAGTTTTCTAAAGTAGATGGCCTTCCACTCGAAATATTGATAGTTTGGCTATTAATTAATTTATTCTTTTGATTAATAAAAAATATTGTAGAATCTACGATATCTAAAATAGGAATAAAATCTCTAATTATATTTTTATTCGCATAGACAATTAACTCTTGATCCATTACAATTTTCTTACAGAGATCATTAGCAATTAACATCCAACAATTACTATTTTTTGTTAGCGGACTTCCAATAGCATTTGTTAATCTAAAAATACAGGTTGATAGTTTGTGACTGAAACTATTAACATGGCTTTCTGCAGTTTTATGTGTAATTGCATATTGTGAAGAGGGGCATATTGAATGCTCTTCATTTATAATTCCACCAAGCTTAGCACCATAAACATGAAATGTTGAAAAATATAAAAATTTAGAAACACCACTGTTAACAGCAGACTGCAATAATTTTAAAGTTCCATCAGAATTGATAATTACTGCTTCATCAGGATTAATTTCACATTCTGAAGAATTTAATGCAGCAAGATGAACAATACAAGTTATGCCAATACATGCATTATCTATAGATTGAATATCTTTTAAATCAATTTTAACAACCTCCGAGGCTCTGAGTTGTTTGGGAATATTTGGTTTATCCCTGCTACTTGCGATTCTAACCTTAAGGCCAGAATTTATTAGCTTTTCAGCTATTCTAGAGCCTAAATATCCTAGGCCACCTGTAATTAAGATCATTAATTATTGCCAATTTTTCCATGGGGCATTTCCTTCGTCCCATAATTTACATAGTTTAATTTTATCCCTTAGGGTGTCCATACTTTGCCAAAAACCTTTGTGTTTGAATGCCATTAACTGGTGATCACTAGCTAAATTTGATAATGGAGCTGCTTCAAATATTGTTGAATCATTTAAAATATATTCAAAAACTTTAGGTTTACATACAAAAAAACCTCCATTAATCCAAGCACCGTCTCCTTTAGGTTTTTCTTTAAATGAAGTAATTAAATCTTCATTATCAATATTCAGGGCTCCGTACCTTCCTTCAGGTTGAACAGCAGTCATGGTAATATTTTTTTTATGATTATTATGATACTTAACCAATTCGGAGATATTAACATCTGAAAGACCATCTCCATAAGTTAGTAAAAAATCTTTATCCCCTATATAAGGCATTGCCTGTTTAATTCTCCCACCTGTCATAGTATTTAAGCCGGTGTCAATTAAAGTAACTTTCCAGGGTTCACTTTGATTCTGATGAATTTTCATACTATTGTCGCTTAAGTCAAAAGTTACATCACTTTGATGTAAAAAATAGTTTGAAAAAAACTCTTTAATTGTATATCCCTTATATCCAAGTAAGATAATGAAATCATTAAACCCATGGCTTGAATAATTTTTCATAATATGCCAGATAATAGGTTTGCCGCCAATCTCTACCATCGGTTTTGGTCTAACATCAGTCTCTTCACTTAATCTAGTTCCAAATCCGCCTGCTAAAATGACTACTTTCATACTTCAATTACTCCAATTATATTTAATATCATTGCTATCTTTTTTATTAACCTCTTGAGGATCATGAACAATATTTGCAATATTCAAAAGCAATGACTTATTGGGAGCAATGCCTTGAAAGCCAACCCAAACCATTGGAGGTATTGTTAACCTTAAGTAATTTTTTTCTGAAAGAACAACTTCTTGAAACTGACCAAGCTTGCTTACTCGATCATCAAAAATAACAAATTTAATCTCTCCAATTGGCACTACTATATTTAATGTCATTTCTTTATGTTGCTTCCATGCCTTAATAAAGCCAGACTCGATTTCAGAAAAATAAGCTTCTGAAAAGTCTTGATAGCCAGAATCAGTTTTTTTTAAAATATGGAAAATATTCCCTCCAGATGTATCAATAATTTTTAAAGGTGTTAAGATGACATTTTTAACCATAATCTGCCCACAAGATATTTCTATCTTTTGCCTTAATTTGATACTGAGAAATTTGATTCAATGTAAAGTCATGCATTGATTGATTTGGTCGTTCATAGTAATTTCTATACCACTCTGCAGTCATTTCAACAGTTTCTTTAAAATCCAGGGTTGGTTTCCAGTTTAAGTCAAATAGTGCTTTATCACAATTTAACTTTAATAAACCTGCTTCATGTAAATTATGATTTTGTTTAGAGTCATCATTCCATTTAACCTTGTCCCAATGTTTTGATATTTCTTTAATTAATTCGGCAACTGGATAATCTTGATTTGCTGATGGTCCAAAATTATAAGCTTCGCCATGGTTTTGATTTGTTTGTGCTAAATTCGTTGCTAGTGCTATATATCCACTAAGTGGCTCAAGAACATGTTGCCATGGGCGAGTTGAGTGGGGATTTCTAATGTCAACTATTTTATTTTTTGACCAGGCCTTTATACAGTCAGGAACTATTCTGTCAGTTGCCCAATCTCCTCCTCCAATTACATTTCCAGCTCTAGTAATACCCACTCTTATATCTGAATCATTGTTGCTAAAAAATGAAGAAACATAACTCTTAATTACAAGTTCTGCCATCCCTTTTGAGGCGCTGTAAGGATCTTTTCCTCCTAAGCGGTCAATCTCTCTATATCCCCAAGACCATTCTACGTTGTCATAAGCTTTATCACTGGTAATCATTACTATAACCACCTTTTTATCAAAGCCCTTAAAAGCATCCAATATATTAGCAGAACCTATAGCATTGGTAGTTATGGTATTTAGAGGATTGTGGTAAGATTCTCTAACTAAGGCCTGGGCAGCCATATGAAAACAGAAGTCTGGTTGTTCCTCATTAACAATTTTGTTAACGGCATCTGAATTTCTAACATCGACTTGATAATCCTTTATGAATTCTTTAATTTTTGATGCCTCAAAATTAGATGGAGATGTTGGGGTATCAAAAGAAAGACCGACAACTTTAGCACCAAGACTTGTTAGCCAAATACTAAGCCAACTCCCCTTAAATCCAGTATGGCCAGTAATTAATACTTTTTTATTTTTAAAAATATCATTTAACATATCTTATTTTATTTTATAGATGCTCTCTGATAATTAAAAAAATTACTTTGTACCAGGAATTAGTTCCAAAATTTCCTTGACTGACATACAAAGCTTATCAGATTCTGCCTCATGACTCCTTCCATGAAGTAAGATAGACTTTGCAGTATTAAGCATTGCAGGGTATGCAGAACGCATCATATGGTTTGCATAGCAAACAATACTAACTCCTTTTTGCTCCCATTCTTCAATTGTTACTTCATTAAAGCTTGAAGGAACAACCATTAATGGTTGATTCAAATTCATTTTATGATACTTGTCACAAAACTCAAATATTTCATCAGGTGATTTCTTTCGGCTATGAATCATAATAGCATCAGCACCAGCCTTAATATATTCTTTTGCCCTCATGAGAGCATCATCCATTCCAGCATCCAAAATTAAACTTTCTATTCGAGCAATAATCATAAATTCATTAGTTACCTGAGCTTTTTTTCCTGCAGATATTTTTTCTTTAAAACCTTCAACAGTATCTTGAGATTGAGAAACCTCATTCCCAAATAAAGAATTCTTTTTTAATCCTACTTTATCTTCAATTACTACAGCTGAAATTCCCATTCTTTCAAGAGATCTTACAGTAAAAACAAAATGCTCAATTTTTCCTCCAGTATCGCCATCAAAAATCATCGGCTTAGTTGTAACCTCAAAAATATGATTAACACTAGAAATCCTTGAGCTCATATCAACCGCTTCTATATCCGGCATCCCCTTTGATGTGGAGTCTGTTAAGCTACTAGACCACATTGCATCAAATTCAATATTCTTATCATTTCTATTAATTTGAATTGACTCTGTAATCAAGCCACTTAACCCATTATGAACTTCATTTACTGTAACAATTGATTTTGAATGAATCAATCTTCTTAACATTGAGAGTCTAATAGAAGGAGTGGTTCCAATTGGTCTAGTAATTTCATCTAGCATACTTGATGAAATACCTTGTGTATAGGAAAATTCAATTAATTCACCACCAATTTCATCTAGTAAATCAATTACCTCTTGTCTGGTACTTTTCAGAACCCCCTCTCTCCAATTATCTCCATGAACTACAAAATCAGGCTTTAACTTAAGAATGTTATCCTTATAACTAGTAGTTTCTTGTGGTAAAACTTTTGATACGCCTTTTATATTCTCAATTATTAATTTTCTTTGCTCATACTTCATTAAGGGAAGCTTTTTATATGAAGCAATCGCACCATCTGTAAGGACTCCAACAACAAGTTCGCCCAACTCGGCTGATTTCTTTATAATATTAATATGCCCAGGATGGATTGTGTCAACGCTTATTGCTAAATATACTGTCTTCATATGATTTTATTTTTTTGTTAGATTAATGGATAAAATAGATTAAAAATTTACATGTTTTGATAATCATATTTGATTATCAAATTTAAAGGGTGAAATTATACAGAATCAAAAAACATTATATCAAAAATGAATCACTTAATACATTCCAAGCTCAAATTGAGCTAAATACTAATGGATTTGCAGTAATAAAAGTTAATTTAAATTGCTCGACTTGAGTCCTCAAACTCTGTAAGCATAGAATTAAGAATTTTAAAGCCATCACTAGATGCAGCAGATTTAATTTCTGTTAGTTTTTCTTGTAATGTTTTTTTGCTCGTAAGAAAAGGTGTGGGTAAAGAATAATTTCGTGGGCAATTTTGTTCAATACAGACTCTTTCTGTATAAATTGAAGGAGTTTTACCAATGAAATTAGAAACTTCAGAAAGCACTTGTGAAGTATTTTTGAGCATATCTGAATGCTTGATAAACAATATACGCTTCTTCCTATCTTCAGTTAATGACTCAAAAGTAATTTTATGATGCTCTCTAATTTTGTCAATCATATAAATTATTTTGTCAACCTTGCTTAAACTGAGATAAAGATCTTCCCAGCCATAAACATAATAAGGAAGTATCTGATCTTTATATAGAAAAGTTGGAAGTGTTTCTCTACTGTTATTCTTAATAGAAAACTCACCATCATATTTTTTTAGCATCCATGAGTAGACTATCTCTACAGGATTTCGTCCAACATGAATAAATTTTAGATGAGGTGCAGAATCAAACCATATGTTTGCATGCCACAAGCCATTGTGAACCATCATAAGTGTTAATAAATTCTTAGATCTAATACTTAATAATGCTTTATCACCCTCATCTTTGGTTAATCTTTTCATATAATCAATCGGATCTTTATAGTTTGAGATGCTAGTGTAGTCCTTTGGGCGGAAATTAGCATTTCTTCCAATTGAGTTATCGTATACCATTAAATTCAAACCAGATTTCAATATGAATGTTGAAGTGTCATAAGGAATCTTATTAAGAAAGGTTAAACATGGTGTTTGTTCTAAAGAAAAATTTACGCTGACCTTATCTACATTATCAAAACTTGAAATTAATGCACACGCTAAAACCTTACCAGACCTTGCAAGACCAGATACAAAAAGTATATCACTAATATCAAGCTCTTTATATAATTGAACACTACTCATAAGCAAAGATTTTTTTAAAGAAAATCATTATATATATTTTTAACTTCTTCATACTCATCTAAAGTATCAATTTCACGCCATTTAAAAAATTTTACATCTAGATAGTTAACTATAGTGCCTGCCCGTGCTAAATTATCGATAGCAATTGTATAATAATCCTGCAAACTTCCATTAATCATACTTGACATCTGATTTATAAGTAGCTTGCATCCATTTTTATTAATTTTTGCAATTCCTATAAAATTTCCGTTAGCTTCACTAATCGAAGTAGTAGTTATATTTTTTATTAAATTGTCTGCAATAGAAACTCTCATGGTACTTTCTAATACTTTTGAGGTATCAATCACCATAGTAAAATCACTCTTAAATTTAATTAGATCGATAAGGATTGAATTATCAAGAACTAAATCAGCAAATGAAATGATGACATCTTCATTTAATTCATCTCTTATTGACCATAGGGTGTGCAGATTATTGGTACTAGAAAAGTCCTTATAGTAAGCATATCTAACTGAATCACCAAAGTGATTAATAATTACCTCTTTTTGATATCCTACAACGATTAATATATCATTAATCCCAGAATCACGAAACTGTCTGACCAATCTATCTAAAATTGTTTCATTACCAATTTCTAAAAGGCCTTTTGGTTTATTTAAAGTAGTAGGGTATAGTCGCGTACCTTTTCCTGCTGCTAATATTATTGCTTTCATTTCTAATTAATGCTTATAAAACGTACGTATGCGTCTCATACCTCTAGCTGCAAGAATAATCCCCTCTTTTTCACCATTACCTGAATCACCAAAACCACCAAATGGAGCTGCCTCTGTTCTATATCCTGGAGGACCATTGAAGTTAAATTGACCAACTTTGACTTCATTAGAAGCTCTAATAGCTCTTTTTTCATCAGATGTTACTATTCCACATGCTAGTCTGTAGTTTGTATCTTTTGCAATTTTTAACGCATCTTCAAAATCATTTGCACGAATAATTGGGCAAACTGGACCAAAAGTTTCATTTGAGACAAGATCCATTTTCAAGCTAACATTATCTAAAATTGTTGGACTTAATAAGGCACCCTCTTGCGTTCCACCATAAAGTAATTTAGCACCATTAGCAATTGCTGAGTCAATTCTGGTTTTAATACCACTTGCAGCATTACTATCAACAACTGTTCCCATATCCATATTTAAGTTCAATGGGTCGCCAAATTTTAATTCTTTAACAGAAATAGTAAGTTTTTCTATAAATTTTTCAGCAATTTTATTATCAACAACAACTCTTCTCACAGCAGTGCACCGTTGTCCAGAATTTTTAAAACATCCCTTAAGAGCTAAGTCAACTGCTATATCTAAGTCAGCATCATCACAAACTATTAAAGACGAGCAGCCACCTAACTCTGGTACATATCTTTTTAATCCATGCTTAAAATCAATCATACGTTGTTGAATTGCAAGCCCAGCATATAGACCACCAGTAAAAGTTATCATATCTAGTTTAGGAAAAGAGAGAATATCATCCAATATTTTCAATGGATCGAATCCAGTAACTACAGTAACCATATCTTTTGGAAGTCCACATTTAATTAAAATTTCTACCAGTTTTAACGCTGAAAGTGGAGTTTTTTCAGATGGTTTTATAACTATTGAAGCTCCAGAAGCGATAGCTGGAAAAATCTTATGAGCGACTTGATTCATCGGATGATTAAATGGAGTTATCCCCACTACTAAATCCAAAGGTTCACTCACAACACTGAGCTCAGGACTGTTGATCTCATCCAAAACATACTCACTAGTCATATCTTTTTCCACTAAGGAGCAAACCTTTGCACTATATCTTGCGCAATTTACAACCCTTCCAACCTCATAAATCGTATCTTGAAGTGAGAGTCCTGCTTCAAGTGATATCAACTTTGCTAGACTATTAGTATGTTTTTTTAAATATTCAGCTGTTTTCAGTAAAATCTCCGAGCGTTCTTCAGCAGATAAAGTGCACTGAAATTCTAAAGATTTTCTAAAGATTTCATGAATCTTTGATCTGTTCATATTTAGTACACTATCAACAATATCTCCATTGAAGGGATTTAAAACATCAAATTTATCATTATTTGTACTATTATTATTGTTCATTATTAATTTTCTCCATAAATCTAATTTTTGTTTTTTGAGGAGAGTCATTAGGCCTTCCTAAATCTTCTCGAGATCCTTTTTTAGTTTTAATAACAATTCCTTTAAGGACTTTATTTTTTGAAAGTAAAGTTTCTGAGAGCTGAGATAATGTAACAATATAGCTTACATTTTTATAATTACATGCCTCTAAAACTAATGGAATATTTATTGTTTCTGAGACTGTAGGTTGGCCACCTGTAGATTCGTGTGATTTATTATCAAATATAATGTGAGTTAAATTTTTAGGCTCATAGTGGCCTATTGTAGCTACAGAGCCCATATGCATTATCAACGCACCATCGCCATCTAAAATAAATACATTATTTTTGTTTTGTAATGCAATTTCTAATCCAATTGAATTTACATGACCCATCGACCCAACATTATAAAAATTATTTGCATGTCCTCTTGGGCTTTTAGAACATATTTCATACAATTCTCGAGAAGTCTTTCCAGTCGTTGAAATAATTATGTCATCTTTAGAAATTGACTTAACTATAGACTCTATAGCTTTTTCTCGGTTTACTCCATTTTCGTGTAATTTAGATATTTTTGATGGTAACTTTTTTAAAAAATTTGGCTCAATAATTAAAACATAAGGCTCTAATTTTTTTTCAGCAGTTAATTTTGCTTGACTAACCTGCTCTTCATATTTTTCAGCAGTTAACACATCATAAGAAATACCAAGGGTCTCAAGCATTTTAAGCGTAATAGCCCCCATCTTTTTATGTTGAGGCTCATCCTTTAATCCTGGACGCCCCCTCCATCC
>Ga0075447_10000442_pt1 | contig 20868 bp, 20 predicted proteins | sample CoawatmetaG10DNA_FD_72352 | JGI IMG/M metagenome (GOLD analysis project Ga0075447, IMG submission 72352) | Marine microbial communities from the West Antarctic Peninsula - Coastal water metaG104-DNA | ecosystem: Environmental > Aquatic > Marine > Coastal | place: Atlantic Ocean: West Antarctic...
TTATAGAGTTGTTTCTGTATTTCAATAGAATCAAGTTCATTGGATAGTCGTATATAGCGTTCATTTACAAAATCAATCGTACGTTTATGTATCATTTGTCTATCTGATACACCATCTTTGTTAAATACATCTATGACAGTATTTAATATGATTTCAGAATATTCTGAGCTCTCATTATCTATTTTGAGCAGTATAATATCACTTTCTTTTCCTAGCTTTGTTAGCGATAGGGATTTTTTTAATCGACTTACCGTATTTTTTGTAGTAGAAAAAATAATCTTATAGATACTCTCATTACTTGATAAAGCACTCGTTTTATCCCAGCTGATATTAAAAGGCAAACTATGTGGTATTGTATAAGTACTGTATGTATTAAAAAGGTAAGTTGTATCGGTATTAATATCATTAATCTCAATACCTTCATTATTAAAATAAATTTCAAATACTAATTCTTCTTGAATACTGTCATTTGATATTATTTGTTCAAAATCAAATGGTAAACGAGCTGTTCGTGTTGTCATAATATCTCCAACAGAATAAAAATTAGCATTTAAGTTTTGCTTTTCAATAACCTTATTTAGTATTGTGTAAGATGATAATAATTCTATCTCATTTTCAAGATTTATTTTATTATTACTGAAAAGGTCACTTGCTGAAGGTAATTCTAAGGAAGCTTCTTTTTTATCTAAAATCTTGATTTTTGCACTTGTACTATAAATATTATGTGAATACCTTAAGTAAAAAAAAGAAATGATCACACATAAAATTATAGAAACAACAAACCAACGCCAAAAAAATAAATATTTAAAAAGTTCCTTTTTTAAATCATATTTATCTTCAATATTTTCTTGATTATAATTATCGTTTACCATTGTTTGTTATTTATTTATTATAAGAAGTGTGATACTTAATAATATAGAGGATATTGATGCTATGGATTGAGGGCTACCTATAAAGCCTGCGCTTTTTATTCGATTATAATTAGGATTAACAATAATAACATCATTATTCCTAATATAATACGACGGATTATCCAAGATATCTTTTGATGTAAGGTCTAATTTAGTCGCTGATCGTATTCCGTTTACTTCTCTGATTAAGGTGATTTTTTTCCTTCTACCATCTATTGTCAAATCACCTGCATAACCCAGTGCTTGTAAAAGTGTGAGATTTTTTTCTAAAGAGGTAAATGTCCCTGGATTAGCAACCTCTCCTAGTACAGTAAATTTTCCATTTAATAAGCGTACCGATACTGTAGGACTTACAAGATGCCCACCGTCTAAAAGGAGTTTAGTAATTTTTTTCTCTAATTCTAAAATTGTTCCTTTTGCTTCCAGTATTCCTAAAACAGGAAAATTAATAGTATAATCAGACGAAACAAGATAGCCTTCAAGTTGCATTAAATTAATATTAGATATTGCACCTGTATTTTGAGGAATTCTATTGTATACAATTGCGGCCTCAGGTACCATACTACGGACTTCTACACGTAAAATATCATCCGACTGTATTGTATATGGTTTTTTTTGTTTGCTTATATCAGTATTATTATATTTATCTACTCCATTTAGGTAGGTTATATTCCTTTTGGATGTACAAGCGCTTATCATCAAAATGCTAACAATAATAAATATTAATTTTCTCATAGTATCTAATTTTACAATTTTAAGAATGCAAATATACGATTTAACAATTGAAAAGATGTTGTTTCATTCCTAATAACAGTTTCTCATCAGGAAATTTTGACTATCTACTTGCACTAATTCAAAACTAATTTTCATTATAAATTTAGAGCTAAGAACACAAATAATTTAACCCTCTCTGTTTTAGTTAAGCTCTTTTGATTTACCAAAAGCTCATCTAGAATTTCTTCATACAGCAATTCCATCTTTTGTTTAATCGTAGACTCCTCTTTTTTGGCAGGACCCCGTTTGGATTGTTTACCTGCTATTTTTGCTGATTTTGGATCGAATGGCATGATATTAAATATTAATTTTTATAAAATTAATCATTTTCTCTGCTATTTGATTCCTGTTAAAATCATTCAACATTTTATCGCAGTTACAAATGAAATCTTCTTGATTTATTTGTTCAATTTCAGAAACAGCATTAATAAATGACTCTATATTCTCCGGTTCAAAAGCAACACCAACTTTATACTTTTCGATAAGTTCTTTTGATTCTCCTTCAACACCTAAAAGGATAGGTTTATACATTGCTATATTTTCAAATATTTTTGATGGAATTACATTTTTAAACTCATTTGACTTTTTTAAATTCACAAGTGAGTAATCAGATGTATCGATATATAGAGGGATTTCATTTTTACTTACACTATCTAAAAAGGTGAAATTATTTGAATCTAAAGTTTGAGAATATTTTAAAAGGTTTTGTTTTTCTGAACCATCACCAACAAATAAGAAATGATATTTATTATCTTTTATTTTTGATATACTATCTAAAATAAATCTTAATCCGTGAGCCAAACCATGTGTTCCTATGAAGGAAATTACAATTTTATTTTCTAACCCAAATGATTTTCTTAATTTTAAAAGCTTTTCTGAATCTATCTTTTTAAAGTTATTAATTATAACACCATTTTTAAATACTCCAATTTTTTCAGAAGGAATAAAATGTTTTTCTATTAAGTATTCCTTAAAACTGTCCGTAACAACTATTATTTTTTGAGCATTCAAATATAAACGATGTTCTATTTTTTTAAGAATTTTAAAAGCTTTTGATTTTTTACTCATAGAGCCAACAGCTACTATTGAATCTGGCCATAAATCTCTAACCTCCATAACCCAAGGCTTACCTTTAAAAAAACTTAATACTCTCCCAGAAATTGCAGTAAAAAATTGAGGACTAGTAGCAATAATTATATCTGTTTTCAGAAAAATACCTACTATAATAGAAGTAATAGAATAACTTAAATAATCAATTATTTGACTAACGAAACCTTTACTTTTAGCGATATAAGACCATACCCGGATAACATTAACACCATCTATAGATTCTTTTTTAATAAGCCTATTCTTATATCCTTCAAAAATTTTTCCTTTTGGGAAATTAGGAAAACACGTAATTACTGTTACCTGATGTCCTAATTCAACCCATTTAACACAATGCTCATATGTTCTTGTCGCTGGAGCATTTACTTCAGGCGGAAAATTATCAGTTAAAAATAGTATTTTCATATAGCTATTGTAGTTGTTAATTTTTGATCAAACGTTACTATAATTTTATATGCAGACTTTGTCTTATTAAACCCTTCTGAAAGCTGATAATCAGCTATCACTATATTATTAAACCCTTTAAATTCTATTTGAATTTTCAAATCATGTAATATTAGCTTATTTTCTTTTAATAATGGTTTTTTTATTGATGAATGTAGATGGAAAAATGCTTTTGATTTATTATTTGTTGATTTATCCATTTCATCTTTCAATGTGATTTTATTTTCTTCCCATTGAAAAGTTCTCTTATGTAAAAACCCCTTTTTTTTATAGCCATCATGAACAGCTTTAATATAATAATCAGTCTCTTGTAGACTGCTCACTTTTGCTCTATTTGCAACGCGAAAGCCACCCCAAACTTGAGTTTGTTCAATATCATCAATTTGAACTGTATTATGTGCACATGTAGCTCTTTCACTTTGTCGAATAATATTCTTTTCATAAGTAGATATACCAGTGTCTACAAAAACCGGACTTCCATTTTTAATTAATTCAAAATTAAATGTATCACTATGTGCATGACCAGGCTGATAATCAGGACCAACATTGCCAACATCTATAAATAACTCATATTGATTCGAATTAATTTTTCTGTAACCAGAAGTAGATAAAGGAACTATTTTTGATTTAATTCCTAAACTTTTAGAATAAGTAAATAATTCCTCTGACTTTGATGAAATAAGATATGTAGAGTCATTAACCATAGGGATCTCTCCATTATTATATGTAATATTCTGTAGCCATGAATTCATTAAGGTAGCTTTCCCTTCTAAAAAAGATAATAACTCGTTTTTTTCCCAAACAGGATTTAACTTGATTAACTGAATACAATCTAATAATCTTGAAAAAATAATCTGATGATACATTGGAGATAACTCAAAGTGCCCTCCGTCTGACAATATTTGTTCATTTAATTCTGAGATTAGTAGTTTTTTAGCTTTACGGTATAGCTTTTCGTCTTGAAAATAATAAGCCCCAAATAATAAAGAAAATGCATTTTCTAGTAAATGGTTACCTAATAAATGATATTCTAAATTTGTAAATAATATTCTATAATGATTATTTAGTATTTTATCAATTTGCGTATTACTAATCTTATTTTCTGCAAGAAACTTAATCCAATTCATTCCTCTTAAAGAAATTGGATAGGGTTCTTTCCCGTCTTTTAAAATGCTGTCATTTTTTATGTAATCAAGAATTAGATTAACACCTGATTCTCTAATCATCTCTTTTTGATTTAAAAAATCAAAATAATTCAAATTATATGTCCATAACTTCCCATGTTCACTATAATTCCAATCAATTTGTGCTGTAAATTGATGTGTAACATTCAAAAAAGAGAAAGATTTTTCCTTGTGTACGTATGATAAAGACGATTTAAGTTTACTCTCCCAATTTATTAAAGTAAAAGGTGGTGGAAATCCCCCATCAACATCGATACTAAAAAGTTTATTCCTAAAAAAATAATAAAACCGATAATAAACCTGAATTGGCTTCAGGTATTTAACAGTATTTAGAAGTAATTTTATTTTACTGATATCCATTTCTCTTCTTTCAGTGAATCAATGGCTGCAAAAGAAGCTCTTGATGTATTTATAATTTCATCAAATGGAATAATTGGTTCTCCTCCATTTTTTTGATTAGTAATTAATTCTTGAAATTTATTTGAATGCCCTTTATCTTGATCTAATTTTCCCCCAGAAAAACCTTTAACTACATAGCCTTTTAATCTTCGCCAATTATCCATTACCAAGGTTTTCTCTTGAGAATACATTTCTACTCTTTCTTTAGAAAAATTCTTACTGCCATTGGAAAAGTAATTAATCACAGCATGACTTACATTCTCCTGCCTTCTCTTCAATCTTGACTTGGAGCGAACACGATAATAAACCTGATATAATATTTGTTTTGTTCTTAAGTCCCTAATCGTTGAAATTAAGCTGGAAAATTTAATAGAATAATCTGTATTCATTGAAAGTTATTCTTTAAGAAGTTGAATTATATTATTCTTCTTCCATCGGAAAAGGAGACAACCACCTTGAACTGCCCTAGCATGACCAAAAATATAATTCCCTTTGCTGATTCCAGGAGTTATAGTTATTTCTGAATAACGCGTTAACCACTGATATTTTATTGGAACAAAATCTTTCTTGAATTTACTTATACACCTCCAAATCATCCCATCTAAACTAGCGTATACATTAGCAGTTTTGTCTAAATTAACATCACTTGGCTCCGTTACAGTAGTTATAAAGTGAATACCGTCGACAACAACAGCATGAAAAGCACTTCCGTTTAAATCTTGTAAGTGTTTAATCGAATTATCTTTAAGTGATAATAAATTTATACTGTTTAATTCCAGTGGAGAATCCATAGGGACAATTAAACCTTCTTCCTTAATAATTATTTCTACAGCTCTCATTTTTTGTGAACCTGAATAAACTTTTTCTAAGGTTTTGAACTTATTATTAGTAAACCACAATCCCGATTCTTCATTAGAGTCTCCCGTTAATACCCAATATCCATTTCTAAATTGATCATAAAATATTCCATGAACATGTCGAATTGAAGAGGCTTTAAATTCATAAACTATATTCCAAACTTTGGTATCAACAGAACCAAAAATTTTGACGGTACTTCTTTCAGGATTTCCAAAGTATTCACCAAAGTAAATAGCCTCATCTTTTGGTCCAATACAAATATTTAGGGGGCGGCTACCTCTAAAATCAGAAAATACATTTTCAAAAATCTCACTGAATTCAACCTTATGAACGATACTACCCCTTTGAATTCCAATAAGTCCGCCTCTAAACTCCTTCATAGAATGAAATCCTAGACGACCAATTCTTGATCCTAAATTTGTTTTGGCTAAAATATTTTTCAGAAATCCAGCATTATATTTTCCAACGCTCTTCCGCTTTTTTAGATTAAATGAGTAATTAAAAAGTTCATTTCCTACTGCACAAACAATAGTTTCACCTTTTACGAAAAATGGTGTAATCCCCTTATGAATACTTATATCTAACATTATTTTCGAAGAAAATTAATCCTAATTGGATATAACATTTTAAAAAACATAGATGCAGTCTTGTGTAGCACTTTTGATACTACTGAAATTTTGGCGTTGCTGTAATACGAATACATATTCTTATTAAAGACTGGCTTGCAAACACATTGTATCAATCCAATTTGCTCCTCGGTTAATTCCCTTTTCCACTTATTCTTATTTCCAACTAACAGAGGCCCAAAAGTTTCTTTTTTCCATTGCATTTCCGACTTATCCACCAACTCTTTGGAGGACTTCGAAAAATCAAGCATTTTCTCTTCAAAATTCACATTAAGAAAGTTACACAATTCATTCAAAACTTTTACTGGATCACTGATTAAGTCTTCGTAAAAAATTTCTGTATAATTAATTCCATATTTTTCTTTCCCAAGCTGTCGTCCTCTTTTGATCTGAGTAATATACATGTAGGCATGAAGATAGAAAGACCTCCCTTTAGACCAATCTGCTTTTGTTCTTGACAAAACAACATCTCTTGGATCTCTTATCATGTGAATAACTTTTCCTTCTGGATAAAACGTATTCAACTGTGATAGAAAATCAATATTTCGAGGGTCTTTATCACCAATAATTTCTTTCCCTTTCCTTTTTAAGTAAACATCTAATAATGCATTATAGATATCTACATATCCCATTCCAATTTCAACAATTTCTATTGCTGGGATTTTTGCACGTAAAAAATCATCATCATTATTTAAAGTTTCTATGATTGAGTCTATATTTTTCACATCTACAACGGTAGACGATTTGAAAACGTATTTTCTAAGAAAGTGCGTTTCCGGAATAAAACTCATTTTCGAATGAGTATTTAGCATACTTTGGAGTAAACTTGTGCCTGAACGCCCAACTCCAACGATAAATATTTTTTCCATATAGATTAGGTTGATTTAATTAAAAATGGAATTTTACCCCTTTCTGTTTTATACAATTTTTCAAATTCAATGACATGAGACTCAATTTGAATATTGCTTAACTTTCGCTGAAATTCTTTTTTCACTGTCTCCAAGGATTTTTCATTCAGTCCGCTAAAGGGCACAAAATACATATGTATTATTCCTGGCTCATCTTGTTTAATTTGAATATAACGAAAATCAAATTGTGCTGAAGAATGAATATTAACAGACGTAGTATAAATTTTATTTCCTTCCTTATCTAGAATAAAGTCTTTGCCCCATCGCCCAATAATATTTCTGACCTCAACGACTATTTTATTTTCAATTTTCACAACCTCCGCAAAGTCTCCAGTTCTATATCTAACGAGAGGCATAGCTCGATTAACAAATCCAGTTGACACGATTTCTCCTGTTTCTCCTACTTCAGCTTGATTACCGTTTTTCTTAATAATTTCTATAAGACCGTATACAAGCATCACCTTGTAAACACCTTTCTCATCTTTCTTTTCGAAAGCAAAGCAACTTCTTTCGCTTAGCCCATACGTAGCTCTAACATCTACCTCAAAAAATGATTCTACAAATGTTCTTTTTTCTTCGTTAATAGATTCACTCGCAAAGTATATTCCATCCAATTTCTGTTTTAATTGTAAATTACGTTCTCTCAATAAAGAAGCGAAAATGAACCATGCACTTGGATATCCTTGACCAAATGTTGGCTTCCACTTATTTATTTCTAGAATGATTTTGGGAATTGTTGAATTATTCATTAAAAACACATTAACATTAAGCTCATTGTTCATTGGATTATACTCAATAAGCTTAGTGCCTAGGTTTACACCTCTTAGCGTTAATTTTAGATCATTCCTTTTATATCCCAATTTTGACCACGCATAAAACACAAATTTTCTGTCTTCAAAATAGCTGTCATTACTCAAATATATTTTTAGCGGGTTTCTACCAGAACCACCTGTAGAAGTGGTGTATCCTGACACTACTTTATTTATAAAACCATCTACATTGTTTCTTACAATCTCTGTATCCAAAAAAGGAAGGTTTCTTAATGATCTGAGGGACGCTTCGTTTTTAAAGTTTTCAAAGCAATCTTTTTTATAATATGATACTTTATTCATATCATCAACAAGACCATTTAGTGAAAATTCGACATTGAAGTTTGCCTCATCCTTTTCAATTGATGAAATTTTATTCCACAGCCTTCTTGAATAGGCTGGCGTTATACCAAATATCTTTATAATTGGTGCAATCATTCCCGAAGGGATTTTTTTGTAAATGTATTTCAGTTCACCTAACATTAATCTAATTGTTCTATTTCGTTAAAAATTCTTTTCATTACTGTTTCACTATCAAAATTTTCAAAAGCTTTTAATGCTCCTTGTGAAAGGGAGCTGTAATTATCAACGGTAATGGACTTTATTTTTTCAATTAAATCTATATAATTTCGTTGCTCAACAAATATTCCTGATTTATTATCTTGTATCATTTCACTAATACCAGCTAAAGCTGTTGAAATAACAGGAACACCTACAGATATTGCTTCAATTATAACTCCTGGATACCCCTCACCCGCATGAAAAGTAGGTAATAACAAAACGTCATACTCAAGAAGAGTACTAATTACTTCTTTGCTTGACAATACCCCTTTATATGCCCTCTTGAAATCATCTTTTAAATTTTCTGGACAATTATAATTTTTTGGGCCAAAAACATCTATTGTAAAATCGGTTCCAAGACTTTGTTTAGCTTTTAGTATCTCTGTAATTCCTTTTACTTCTGAAACATGTCCGATAAAAATAAAGTTCTTTCTATATCTTTTAGAATGTACCTGGAGTGGTCGTTTTCGAATATTTGGAAACCATTTTGGATTATTAGCTATTGATGCGAAGTGAGAAATCAAGTATTTGGTCTCAAAATAGTTGATATCAGCATTCTTCAAAGCATAACTAACTAGAATCTTTGAAAAAAGATTAAATTTTTCTTCATAAATCTCATGAAAGTTTCCGGCAAATTTTCTAAGAATTATCTTTTTACCAAATACTTTACTGATTAAGACTACATACCATGAGTAGAACTTATACTCTCCTGCTGTTCCATTAAAAAAAATAACATCCATTCTAGGGATGAAAAAAAGTAGTTTTACATAAATAATGATAACTGCAAAAAACTTAATAAAATAGTTCCTATTATTTAGATCAATTACACGATACGCTAAATCACGTTCTTTAAAATCATTAAGCAATTGTTCGAACAGTACAATCACTCCACCTGCCATCTCTGGCTGCTTTATTGTTCTACACTTTCCTATTAAAAGATACTTGTCCAAAACTTTATTGATTTATTTTTATTAAAAAAAATTAATATTCTTCAACGTTAATATTAGTCCTAATAATTTTACCTGGTACGCCGACCACTAAACAGTTGTCAGGAACATCAATAAGAACAACACTATTAGCACCAATAATTACATTATTTCCGATTTTTATAGGGCCCAGTATTTTTGACCCAGTTGATATTTGAACATTATCGCCAATAATTGGGACTTCATACTTTTTAGATGTTCCTCCTATTGTAACAGATGTTCCTATTTTACAATTATCTCCAATTACGGCTCGTTTATGAATAACAACAGCAATTCCACCGTAGCCAAATTTTGTGTTTTTACCAATCTTGACTTCCGCAGGAACTGCACAGTTAAAAAGTAAATACTGAAAATAGTAAATTAGCTTAGGTAGCAACGGAATTTTTATCCGGTAAAGAAAATTACTAAGGCGATAAAAATGAATCAACATATTAATTTATAGTTTTTATAATTAGTTCTTTCCAAGTTTTTGTCACTAGATCAACGTTCATCCTCTCCTCAATAAATTGAGATCCTCTTGCACCCATTTCTAACAAACTCCTATTTGGGAGATTAACCATTGCATTCATCGCATTCGCAATTTCTTTTGGAGAACTTTGATCTATAAGAATCCCATTGTTATTTGACATTAATAATGGATGGTCACAAACATTACTCAAGATTACTGGTTTACTTAAAAGCATAGCCTCACAAACGCCATTAGGGCAACCTTCAAAATCTGAAAGGTGTATTAGTGCATTTGATTGAGTTATTTTATTGTAAACATCACTTATAACTCCTTGAAAAGTTAATACTTTTCCCAATGATTCCCCCCCTAAAAGAGTTAAACACTCCTTCATGATTTGAACATCTCTTGGTACTGAACTTATTCTTCCAAACCAGTTAATCTCAAATTCAGGAACCCCAAAGCGTTCCTGATAATCTACCAGTGCCTTACATAAGTTTAATGGGTTTTTGTAGCTGTTCGTATTGCTTAGGATTATAAAGCTAAATTTATTAGAGTTTGTAATGATATGTTTAAAATCAGTTTGAAAATTATATCCATTTGGAATATACATTCTCTTATTTATGTGTTTTGGAAAGAAACTATTCATTCTATCCTTTTGACTTTTTGAATTAGCAACAATTACATCAGCAAATGAATGAAACTTTTCTAGGGTTTTTATTTTAAATGTAAGATCTTTTTTAAAGTAAGCACTTCTTTCACTTACTATTACTTTTGGGACACATCTGAACAGTTTTGCCAGTTCATTATAGAAATTTGGGGTTTCTAAAAAAGATATTGAAATTTCAACATTCAATTTCCGTATAAATTTCAAGAATTTAAAAATAAAAAAAAGATCATATTTAGATTTTTTTAAAATCTTAGTAATTATAACACCCGCTTCATTTAATTCGTTCTCTAAAAAAGAGGTCTTAGGATGAAATAAGAGGACGTGAACATCAAATTCCTTTGATAATTCCTTCGCTAAAAACGTCATCTGTCGTTGAGCCCCTCCAACATTTAAATGGTCTAAAACAAGCAGAATTTTTATTCTATTCATTGTCGATTATACTAAATGTTTAATTTAAAATATTTATGTAATTCTTTAAATGTATCTGAAATGTTTAATGGTGCATTTTTTAATAGATTAATAAACACTTCATCTTTAAAAATATTTTCTTTATAGGATTTAATGTAGTATTTGTAGGTTGGTGAATTTAAAATTGTAAAGTCATTTTCCGCATATTTATCAGGTCTTCTGAAAATACCAAGATGTATTCCATGGTGTGGTCTAAATTCATCTCTATTTGGATTGTCAAACTCAAGCATTTTCTCTTGATTTTTCTGTGTGCCTAAGTTTTCAATTTTAAATCCTAATCTTGAACACATATTGGCTAAAAATATTTCATTGTTTGGCCACAGAGTATATTCCAAATAATTTCCACTATAGATATCTAATTTAAAATTTTCAATTTCTTCTGAAGTTAGGACATCATAATATTTTTTAACGTTCACAAAATGAAGGCCTGATAATTTGGACTCTGATCTAGAAAACTGCAAATATTTAAAGATTGATTTTAAACCCGCATGTTTTAATCGTTTGGCAAGCTTTAAAAATTGTATTGGTTTGTAATTAAATTGACGAACAATGTTACTTATTGGCAAACCAGTATATTCCATATGTATAACATGTTGTTCATGCAAAGAAAGTGGCTCTCGTATATACAACATATCAATATCTACAGTATATAAATAATCATAATTTAAAAAAGATTTACTCCATAACACCCATCGTAATGATTTGGCTTTTAATGAATTCATTGTTTTACAATCATTAAAAACATTTTCATCTATTCTTAAATTACAGTTTAGTTTTATTGTTTCTATTTGAGCTTTAATTTTTGAATCTAATTTATCATAAAGGAATAAATGAATATCATACTCTGGATAAGCCTTATTACAAGAATAAATCAAAAAAGGTATATATGACTGGTATTTAGTTCCCCAAATAAATGTAGTTAAACAAACATTTTTTTTGTTCATGCTTTAGTAGTTTATTTGTTATACAATTCTAAAAATTGATTAACAATATTATTAATATTATATTTTTCTAAATTTAGTGGGTCAAGCCCGTTTCTGTAATCATTATTTAAAAATTGTTTAAATGAGCTTTTTTCTCTTTCTGAAAAATTAGATGAAATTTCAAGTATTGGTCTTGTTGAAATATTATAATCTATCAACTTACTAGGTGATTGTACACTTGATTCATTTCTAATATTAAGCAAGAAGTCCATTTTAGATAATTCTATTAAAAGGGCATCTCTCGTTACATAATCTTTAATTATCATTTTATTTTTTAATCTTGATATATAAGGCGCAAATAAAGCATGATTCTTAGTATACACAATAAAAATAAAATTAGATTTTAAAGCACATAGAAATTCAAGAAAACTTCTTGGATCCCTAACTTTCTCAAAAACAGCACCGCTGTAACAAAAAACAGACACTTCACTTTGTTTGTAATTCAAACTCAAATCATTTTTAGGGAATTGAAAACCCTGAGGTATTATATGAATTTTTTTTAAAGATTCTTTTTGATAAGCGGACTTTCCAATTTCTGTAGGAATTGTAATATAGTTTGTTAAACTTGACCACCATTTTTCAATAGTTTTGAAATAAAATGGCAATTTGATTAAAGGATTTCCATAAAATGGATCTCCACAATCAGAAATCCATACTTTTGGAAATTTTGAATTCAATCTTTTTTTGGAAAGTGCAACTCCAAAGTGAATTGTAAATGGTGCAGCAACACTAATAATCAGATCATTATTAATGAGCTTTTTTCGAAGTGTATAAACGAAATAAGTTATTTCTATTCCAGGAAAAAGAAGATGATAACCAAATAATTTCTTGAAAATTTTAAAAATGAAATTATTACTTTTCTTTCCCGTATCACTATTTCCATTTCCAAGCCGAGAGTTACCTATGTTATTTACTTTTACTCCAGTGGTATTTGAAAATTTTGTATAATCATATTTACCTAATAAGGCGTAAATTGTCACATCATGACCTAATTTTGAAAATGCAATAGCTAGTTCCTTTGTCCTTTCAGCTCTTGGAGATTGTGTTGGAAATATAGCTCTTGAAATGATCGTTATTTTAAGAGGATTCATAATTAAAAAAATATTTTATAAATGGTTGAAAAAATATTTGAAATATAAAAATATGGATCGGTAATTAAATAGACTCTATAAAGCAAAGTACCCATATCTAATAAATACACAAAAGGCATCAAATAAATTAACCAATTATACTTGGTTAATTCTTTATAGTTTACAAACCAAATATATGCAGCAAATGGCACCCCTACTTTTAAAAAACGAGTGCCTATAGATGGAATATTTAGTGCTAGATTTACAAATACCATCCAAATTATAAAAAATAAAAAGAGTTCTTTTGATTTTTTATTTAGTAAGATTATTTTTTTCTCTTTTATGAAAATAATCAACATTATACTAATATACCAACCAGTCAATAGTCTAAAAAATGACACATGAAAACTAGCACGTTCTATTATCATCTGTTTTTTATTCAAAATAATATCTGTTGCGTAAACATTTGTGTAACGTTGTAATGTTTGTGGTAAATATTCAGAGATATCCCCGATAAAGGTGTGTAAAATATTGGATGTAATTAAACTTCCATAAAAAAGAATAATCCATATCTTGTAGTTCTTGCGGGTTAATAATGCTAATAGAGCAATCAAAAAAGAAATCCAGAAAGAAGCATGTATTAAAGGAGTTAACAGCAATAAGAAAATAAATTTCTTTTTATGATCTATAAATATTTTAAAAATTGAAAACACCGTCACCCATGATGCAGTCCAAAATCTTATTCCATTTATATTAAATATTGGATTACTCTGTACAACTAATAAAACAAGAAGTAATACTATAGTTGTTTGAACAAATAATGCTTCTCTGGTGAAAAATCTAAATGATTTAATAGCGAAATATGAAAAAATACTTGCTGCCATTCCAAACATAAAATGATAGTTTAATGTAATCCTTGATGTAAAATAAACTAATGAATGAAAGTAGAAGTCCTTTAGACCCGATTCATAGCCTATATAAAGTAACCAAGTATTAAAATACTGTGAGGTTGTCATTGTTTTATTTACTTCAAAATAGTCTAAATAATAACTAGAATCCATTTTGCCATCAATTGGAGTGAAGCATAATCCAAACAAGATAGCTAATGAAATAAATATAAACTGTGAAGAATTCGATTTAATATTTTTTAGAGAAACTAAAAAAGATAAAACTGGAGAAAATAGAAACAATACAATTTTAATGGCAAAGTTGTTCTTCTTATAATTTCCCATAATTAGAATAAAATATGTTTTATTCGTGAAATCATTAATTTTAAGTAGTTTTTATGACAAGTTCGACTTTATTGTAAACAATTGAATTTTCTGGAACATCTTTTGTTATAATTGCTCCTGCACCTATTACTGTATTATCTCCAATAACAATATCACCTATAACTATTGCGCCAGCACCAATATAAACGTTATTTCCAATTTTCGGTACCTTCTTATTTCTTTGCCCAATAGTAACATTTTGCATTATAGTACAATTTTTTCCTATTTGAGCAAGATTACTTATTACAATACCAACAGGATGTAATATTCTAGTAGATGCCGGTAAATTTGGTATAAATATATCACAGGCAAATAAAATTTGATAATTCCAATTGTTTTTTTTTGAAATGTTATAATATCTGAAGAATTTGTATGTTAACTTAAATGGATTTCTCATAATATGTTTAATGAATGTATTGTGACTATAATAACAAATGGATAATCACACTTATTTTAAAAATTTCTTAACAATGATGCTTCTTATTTTTAGTAAAGGTCTGAGTATAATATTTGGATTTATTCCAAGATTTTCAATCCATATATTTAATTTAGCTATTTTAATAGCTTTTGTTGGATTTGGATAGAAATCTTTTTTGTAGGATTCAAAAGAAACTTCTTGAATTCCTTGAAATATTTTTTTCCAGGAACCATCACTCTCATAATTAAAATAGATCAGGCTTTCATCAATGTCACCAAATTTTTCTAGTTGCTGTTTTATTCGAGATAAGTGGTTCTTCCAATTCCCTATTCCGGAACTCTCTATTGGTCGTAGCTTTTTTAAAGCAAGCAAAGAAGCTTTATTCGGTGATGAAAAATGATGATATTGAGAGAATAATGTTTTTTTTCGAAGAAAACCCATTTTTTTCATTAGCTCCAATTGAATTTTATCTGGCTTTGTTGTGAACTCTTCATATGAAACAGGAATAAATCTTTCATGATTAACTAGTTCTGTATAATCAGCTAAAAAACTTATCCAAAAATTTAGTTGACAATAGTACCTATCTTTATCAGCACCATGAAAACTTGATACCATATCTCGGGGATCTCTTATTAGGCATATTATAAATAACTCTTTATCCAATTCTAAAAGCCTTCTCATCCCAAATGTTTTTGAAGGATGTTTGGTAAGTACAATGCCACTCTTTCCGAAACAGTAATTGCTTTGCGCAATTGAAGCTTCATGGTCACAAGCATGGTCTACGTGGAAGCAAACTCTAAAAACTTCGGTAAGTAACGTTGTCCCTGTTCTAGGACCAGATGAGGTTATATGGATTCTTTTATGGCTCAATTTAGTGTGATTTTGTTTAACAACATTTTTTTGGAATAAAAATACACTTCAAATTTACAAATAATCGCCATCCCTATATAAAAAACAAAAGAAGATAAAGTAATCGTAATTAGCTTAATGAAATTATATTCCATATTAATTTGCATAATAAACCAAATAAGAGCAAAGTTCCCTAAATTAAGAAGTAATATAGGCGCCATTATTTTTATCTGATCCTTAAATGAAAAAGAAAGATATTTGTTACTATAGTAAATATTTACAAATAACTGTAGCGTATCGGCTATTACGAAAGCCCAAGCAATAGCTATAACCGAGTATTGAGCACCAATGAAAATGCACAAAAGAGTTAATCCGTTTCGTATTACTCCTTGGATCAAATAATCTTTACCTTTACCGTAAACCTTTAGAACATTTAAATTAATACTATGGATGTGTTTTAAATATCCGGTAATTCCAATAATTTGAAGGAAAGGAATACTTTCTGACCATTTCTCACCAAGAAGAACCAAAATAATTGGCTCAGCGGCAAGAATAAGAACTGACATTACTGGAAATATCAAAAAAGAAGTTATTGATAATAATTTTACATAAGTCTTTTTTAGCCTCTTTTCATCTGATTGTATTTTAGATAATACAGGAAATGAGACGCTCATAATGGAGTCACTTAATGTATTTGCTATAGTATCTTTCAGCATTCTTCCTTGAGAATAGAAACCAAGCATATCTATAGAGTAGTATTTGGCAATGACAACACTATGGATATTACGTGAAATAGTATTTACGAAACCTAGAAGCATAACATTTTTACCAAAACTAAATAATTTATTAAAAGATTTTTTTTTGATAAAACCAATAGGCAACCATGGCATCAGCACGTATAATAATATAGCAAATACTAAATTACCAATTGTAAATTTGATTGCAAGTGCAATAACTCCGTATCCAAGATGTGCCAATATAATTGTTACTAAAACTGAAATAATTGAAGCTATTATATGAATAATACCTATTTGTTTAAACTTCATTTTTCGAGCATAAATAGCTCTTTGAACAAGACCAAGCGCATTGAATAGTAAACTTAAACTCATAATTCGTATTATTAGCACTAATTCTAATTCATCATAAAACCTTGAGATGAAAGGAGCAGAAAACCACATAATGATGAAAGTAAATATGCTTACAATTAGATTAAAATAAAAAGCTGTTGCTTTGTCATTCTCATCAATAGATTCCTCTCTTATTAATGCCATACTAAAACCTCCCTGAATCATAAAATTTGAAATTTCAAAGAAGATATATACAGTAGCGATTAGACCAAAGTCTCTAGGTTCTAAGATTCTAGCCAACAAAATACTACCACCCAACAAAATAAATTTAACTATAAATTTTGAAGATAATGAATAAAGAATACTGCTAAACGCTTTTTGAGCTAATGACATTAATTTGATTTTATCTACCCTAGAAGGATTGATCCAGACTGAACATCGGATACTATATAAATTAACTTATTGTTTACCATGATTAAATACCGTTTAACGCTATATCTAAAACCCTTTTATCTAAGCTTTCAGAAAAATAAAATTCGTTTTTATTGTTTTGGTTGAAGACGTAGTTTCTACTCATGAAATCGGTGATGTTTTTATCAATTTTTAATCCAACAAAATTTAACATTTGTTGGGTTTTTAATTCTGGATTATTTACAAATTCTTCATACTTTATCGTATATATTTTGTTTTGAATACCAAGAAATTCAGCTTCCAATAAATGATTTTGATGAATCTTGAAATACTGTAAGGCAGCTATATATTCAGGTTGATTTGAATTCTGTTGCACAAATTCAATCTCCTCTTTAGTATATATTTCATCACCTTCCCACCACAAATCATTAATCCTATCTTGATTAAATCCAACCTTTATAAATGATCGAATATTAGGTAAAGGCTCTCTAATAACATAGATATAGCGTGCATCTGGAAAAATTTGATTCAAATATTTTAATCGAGATGGTCCCGTAATTTTAAACCCTAGACGTTTTTTGAATTGGAACTTTAATAAATTAAAATAGCCTTTTCTAATTTCAGATATTTGCTTTTCAGTTAATTCTAATTTATTTAAAAATCGTTTACCAAAATTTACTTTAGAAATATAATTATGAAATGGATAGGATTCAGAATTTTTAAAAATAATGCGATTTAGGAAACTTACCTTATTCAATTGTTCTTTTTGACCAAGTAAACTATAAAATTTATTATCGAAGACTAACCTGATAAGATCAATATAGTTATTTTTTGGGTATTTTGATCGGAAGTTAGATACTAAAGCGAGATCATTATTCTTAAGAATTATATCTGAAATAATACTGCTTCCAGAACGCCCAAAACCAATAATTATTATTGGTTTAATTAAAACTTGAGTAGTTTTGTTTATAAATTTCATTTTAATGACTTATTGTGTTTTATTGCTTATTTTCAACCTCAAAAAATATTTTTAAGTAATTAATTGTCAAAACAAATGAAATGGGACAGTAAAGTTTAATTTTTAGCTTTATATCTTCGATGATTCTTAATCATCGTTTATTTCACCAAAAACCAATTATTTAACAATTTTTCACGATTGTAACACATTTTTTCTTTCGTACCCCAGTCCATCACTTTAAAACCGGCATGTTCACATATCGCTTGTCCTGCAGCAGTATCCCACTCCATCGTAGGAGCAAATCGCGGATAACAATCTGCTGTTCCTTCTGCTACCATACAAAGCTTTAGAGAACTCCCCTTTGAAATTAAATTAACTTCTCCGTGTTCTTCTCTCATCTCTTGAACATAAACTTCTGTTTCGGGTGACATATGTGAACGACTTGCAACTACCGTAAAGGTTTTATCTTCGCGTTCTAATGGTAGCTTATCTGCTTTTAATAGGTCACGCGTTATATTATAAGTATCCAAATCAATATTTATTTTAAAAGAACCTACCCCGATTTCTGAAAAATATAAATCGCCCAACACTGGAGCAAATACAACACCTGCAATAGGTATTTGATTTTCAATAAGTGCAATATTAACCGTAAATTCTCCATTGCGTTTTATAAACTCTTTAGTTCCATCTATTGGATCTACAATCCATAATCGATTCCAATCTTTTCTTTCCTTAAAAGGCATTTCTTTACCCTCTTCTGAAAGTACAGGTATGTCGGTTTTTTCTAAATATGAAACGATCACGTTATGTGCAACCTTATCTGCTTTTGTTAAAGGAGAGTTGTCTCCCTTGATTTCAATATCAAATTCTCCCGAATGATATATTTCTAGGATAGCCTTACCAGCCTCTAATGCTGCTTCTATTGCAATCTTTAAATTTTTAGTCATCTTTTTATCAATCTAATATGAGTAAATTGCCATACTAAATATTTACTCATTTATTTTTAAGTTCTAAATAATCATCCCCGCACCAATGGTTTCATTGGTTTGTTCATCAATAATGATGATACTACCTGTTTGTCGGTTTTTCTTGTACGCATCATAGAATAGAGGTTTTGATGTACGAATTGAAATTTTTGCAATTTCGTTCATAGCTACTTCTTGAATCCCCTCAATACGGTGCAAACTATTGATGTCTATTTTATATTTTAATTCCTTTACCATACCCATGCATTCATTAGTGGTGTGTTTAATAACTACTTTTGTACGCGCTTGTAGCGGACTACTGCTCATCCAAGTAACTAACACTTCTAAATCTTGTCCTACTTCAGGGATGTTATTTTCACGCACAATCATATCGCCACGACTGGTGTCAATTTCATCTTCTAAGGTCATTGTAACCGACATAGGTGAAAATGCTTCTGCAATGTGTTCACCGTTTAATTCAATTGTTTTAATAGTCGAAAAAAATCCTGAAGGAAGCGTTTTTATTTTATCACCAGGCTTAAACACACCTCCGTCAATACGCCCTGAAAAGCCTCTAAAATCTTGGTTGTCCAACGTATGTGGACGAATAACCGATTGAATTGGAAAACGACAGTCCACATGGTTGTAATCACTAGAGATATGAACCGTTTCTAGATGGTACATCATCGTACTGCCTTTATACCAATCCATATTTTCAGATTTATTGACCACGTTATCTCCTGCAAGTGCTGAAATTGGAATAAATTGTATGTCCTTAATATCTAGCTTAGACGCGAAGGCTTTAAAGTCTGCAACAATTTTATTATAAACATCTTCATTATAATCTACCAAATCCATCTTATTTACACATACGATGGCGTGTGGGATTCTTAAAAGAGAAGCAATAAAAGAGTGCCTGCGAGTTTGCTCTAGCATCCCTTTTCGTGCATCGATAAGGATTATTGCTAAGTTTGCAGTTGAAGCTCCCGTAACCATATTTCTAGTATATTGGATGTGTCCAGGAGTATCTGCAATGATAAACTTTCGTTTTGGTGTTGCAAAATAACGATACGCTACATCAATAGTAATGCCTTGTTCACGTTCAGACTTTAATCCATCTGTAAGTAATGATAAATCTACATAATCAAAGCCTTTACTCTTACTAGAAGCCTCTACAGCTTCTAATTGATCTTGAAAGATTGATTTACTATCATATAGTAATCTACCAATTAGCGTGCTTTTTCCGTCATCTACACTACCAGCAGTGGTAAATCTTAATAATTCTATATTTTTATATTCCATTTTTATTTTTTTTACTTAGGCAATCAGTTTTAATAGTTTACTAATTTTTTTAAAAATATCCTTGTTTTTTACGATCCTCCATGGCAGTTTCAGCACGTTTATCATCTGCACGTCCTCCACGCTCTGTTGTTCTTGTAGTTGCAATCTCATCAATAATTCTATCTAAGGTATCTGCTTCAGATTCTACAGCACCTGTTATAGGCATGTCACCGCAAGTTCGGTATCTAATTGTCATATTTACTACCTCTTCATTTGGTTTTAATTTGATGAATTCAGAATTTGCTAGAATTACTCCATCACGAACCACGCAATCGCGTTGGTGAGAGAAATACAACTTTGGTAATTCAATATTTTCCAATTTTATATATTCCCAAACATCCATTTCTGTCCAGTTAGAAATTGGAAATACCCTAAAGTTTTCACC
>Ga0075447_10000468_pt1 | contig 20320 bp, 19 predicted proteins | sample CoawatmetaG10DNA_FD_72352 | JGI IMG/M metagenome (GOLD analysis project Ga0075447, IMG submission 72352) | Marine microbial communities from the West Antarctic Peninsula - Coastal water metaG104-DNA | ecosystem: Environmental > Aquatic > Marine > Coastal | place: Atlantic Ocean: West Antarctic...
ATTATTAACACATCATAGAATTTGGGATGATTCCATAATTAGTGCCAGGCCCTATCAGCATGATAAAGTTTTTTATTTTAGAGATATATTCCCATTAATATCAGGTTTTGTTGACTTTATGATTGCAGGTAATTCTAAAAGGCAGTATTTTCAAGACCTCCCAGCCTCATTGAAAAATAATCAACCTCCAAATTACACACTTACATACTGGGAAGAGGATTTTCAGGGAATAAAAGCTTACAATATTGGTATGGGAAATGGGCTTCCTTACTCGTCATTCGTGTCATTTAAACTTGAGAACAAATTACTTTTCCCTTATAGCACAACTATTAAGTTATCTAATGATGGGCTTGATAAAATGGGCTTAGTGGATATGAATTATTATTCTGCAACAGTTAGGGATAAAGTCGAAGATAAACTAACAATTCTTAATAGAATTATTATCTATTTCAAAATGTATCAGAACTTAATATTTGGTTTTATTGTGGGAATTATTTTTGTTTATCTCACAACTTTTTTAAAATTAAAATACTTTTACAAATAAAAAAATATGGAAGATAGTAAAAGAATTGAGTTAAAGGCCACACTTAGGTCTACAGATATCTATAAACTTGAAGAATGGATCTTAAGAGAAACGACTTTATCTTCATTGTTTCCAGATAGAGAAATAAATAATATTTATTTTGAAACAGATAGATACACATCCGCAATTGATAATATTGATGGAGTTTCAAAGAGGACAAAGGTTAGATATAGATGGTATGGATTGCCAGTTATATCAAATGGTTCTTTAGAATTTAAAAGAAAGCGAAATAATGAAGGATGGAAAGAACAGTATCCAGTATTATTGCAAGAAGAAGATTCTTCTAGTTATAAGCAAATAATTAGAAATATCAGCAATAACCTTCCTTTAAAACGCAAGATAGAATTTTCATCTTATAATTTACCATTTATTTTAAATAGTTATAGTAGAAAATACTATTCAACTGACGATAAAAAAATAAGGGTAACAGTAGATTCCTCCATAGTTGCATTTGATCAAAGGTGGAGTATTGATATTAACAGGATAAAAAGAATAACACTGCCAAGCATAATTATTGTTGAGTTTAAATTTTCGATTGAGGATAAAAAAAGAGCTATTCAGCTATTAAATCGATTTCCATTTAGAATTTCAAAGCATTCAAAATATATTACGAGTGTACTTCATGTGTAAAGGTTTTTTTATATGAAAATATTAATTGTCAGTTTTTCTGATATTTCTGGAGGTGCTGCTAAAGCTGCATATAGGCTCCATTGTGGATTATTAGAGCATGGTATAAGTTCACAAATGGTTGTTATGAGAAAAGAAACTGATAATGTTACAGTTTTTGGACCAAAGTCAAATCTTGATAAGATTATTGCTTTATTATCTCCAGTTTTAGAAAAATTAATAACTGACTTACGCTATAGGTCTAAAAAAAGTATGTTTTCAACTGGCTTAATTCCATCTAGAAAAATAATAGATAAGATAAATTCCTTGAATCCTGATCTTGTACATCTTCATTGGATTAATGGGGGAATGATCAAGATTGAAGATTTAAAGAAAATAAATTCACCAATTCTCTGGAATCTTCAAGATATGTGGCCACTTACTGGAGGGTGTCACTTTAATGATCAATGTGATTATTATCAAGATAAATGTGGCTCATGTAAGGTTCTTGCATCAACCTATCAGAATGATATTAGTAGCTCAATTCATGCCAGAAAAAAAAGAAATTATAAAAAAATTAATAAATTAGTAATTAATGGAGTAAGTCAGTGGATAGCTAGTTGTGCTAAAAAAAGCTCCCTATTTAGAGGAAGAGAAGTAGTTAATTTACCAAATACTATTAACTCAGATTTATTTAGACCAATTGATAAAAAATTGGCACGACAATCATTTAATATACCTCAGGAAAAAAAAGTTGTTTTGTTTGGTGCATCAAGCGTTAACGATCCAAGAAAGGGGTATAAAGAATTATTAGTGGCATTATCAGTACTTAATTATCCAAACATAATTTTGGTTGTTGCTGGTCAAAGCAGACCTATAGAGCCAATTGAGACTAGATTTCCAGTGTACTATATCCCTCCTGTTCACGATGATGTTTCACTATCACTGATGTATAACGTTGCAAATGTTGTAGTTGTTCCATCAATACAAGATAATTTGTCAAATACTGTTATAGAGTCAATGGCATGTGGAGTTCCGGTGGTTGCGTTTAATATTGGCGGTAATAGTGACATGATTGATCATAAGGAAAATGGCTATTTAGCAAAGCTTAAAGATAAAAATGATTTTGCAAATGGCATCGCTTGGTCTTTAGATAATGAGCGTCCTTTATTATCTGAAAATGCAAGAGAAAAAGTTATTAGAACATTCAGTCATTATGCTGTTATTAAAAGATATGAAAAACTTTATAGAGAGATTATATGAAAATTCCATTTGTTAAGCCTCCATTAATAGGAGGAGAGTTGTCTTTTCTTCAAAAATCTCTTGAATCCAATATTCATGGGGGTGCTGGCTTATATACAGAAAAGTGCCAGCAGCTAATGGAAGATGAATTTAAAATTAAAAAAGTTGTTCTAACAACATCCTGTACTTCTGCTTTGGAAGCAGCATCATACTTAATAAATGGCCAATCTAAAGACGAAATAATAGTTCCATCTTATACCTTTTCAAGCACTGTCAATGCATTTGTATCAAGAGGCATGACACCTGTTTATGTAGATATAAGAAAAGATACTCTTAATATTGATGAGGAGTTAATAGAAAAGGCAATTACAAGTAGAACAAAAGCTATTGTAGTAGTTCATTATGCTGGTATTCCTGCAGAGATGGATGTAATTAATAAATTAGCAAAAAAATATAATATTACTGTTATTGAGGATGCTGCACAAGCAGTAAATTCAAAATATAATAATAAATATGCAGGCGCATTGTCTGATATTGGTACATATTCATTTCATGCAACGAAATCATATTCGTGTGGAGAGGGTGGGGCAATAACTTTGAATAATAGTAAGTATTTTGAGCGGATTGAATATATTGTTGAAAAGGGTACTGATAGATCTTTAGTTGTGCAAGGTGTCCAAAATAAATATACATGGGTTGATTATGGTTCATCATATTTACCATCTGATATTCTCGCCTCTCTTCTATTTTCCCAGCTTAATAATAAAGATTTATTGCAAGAAAAAAGAAAATTTTTATTTAATATGTATTTAAATATATTTAAACATTATGAACAATATGGTCTTCAATCTATAAGTATTCCTGACAATGTTGAATCTAATTATCATGCTTTTTGGATAGTATTTAATAGTGAAAAAATGAGGGAAGATTTTTTACGAATGTCCTTAGAAAATGAAATATTTGCATACATTGGTTATATCCCTTTGCATAATTCTAAAATGGGTATTGAACTAGGAGGCTTAAAATATGATTTACCTGTCACGGATTCTATAGCTAAAAGAGTTGTTAGATTGCCATTTTTTTTAATGAGTGACAAGGAGCTAGATTATGTTTCAGAAAAGTATAAAGAAATTCTTACGAAACTGTATTCACAATAAAACTATTTCTTTTTTTTTGTATATATTGGCTAAGATATATATGCGTGTGATTGGTAATGTTTTATTTGCGATGTCAAAAAAATATGCCAGCATACATACTAAAATAGATAAAAATTTAGAATGGTCTTTATCAAAAAAAACTCCAAGTCATTATAATCATGAAATAAACTTATACAACTGGATTTATGATCCTTCCTTGGTTCAATTTGCTGAGGCTGGAGTCTTATCAAGAATGCTTGTTAAAAAAGGGAATAATGTTTTGGACCTATGCAGTGGAGATGGGTTGTATACTTATCTTTTTTTAAGTGATATGGCTAATGAAATTGATGCAATTGATATTAACAAAGAAAACATAAGTAATTCAATAAAAAAGTATAATCGAAATAATATTAACTATATTAGTGCCGATATTCTCCAATACAATTTTAAGAAAAAACACTATGATGTCGTTATATGGTCTGAAGCATTAGCTTATTTCTCAGAAGACGAAAGATCATTAATTTATCATAAAATATTAGATACAATTAAAGATGATGGTACTTTGTTTATTAGAACTCCATTAGAATTAATTAAACATAACGGCGCAAATCAGGTGGATGTGATTAGTGATAAAATTATATTTGAGACTTCATTTGAACCTTTCTTTAATATAAAATATCAAAATTCAACTGAGTACAATGACAGGACGTATTTAAATTATTATTTAACTATAAAAGTGTAATAAATCTAATAAAAATTTTAGTACTTAAACTGGTTTAAGTTTCCCAATCTTTAAAAAAATGATTATTCTAAAATTTATTATCAAGCTAGAATTGCATTAAAAGTTAGTATTATTATGGGTTAATTTCAACTATAAAAAGATATTTTGGAAAGTATAATGAAAAGTAATAGTAAGAACAAAAGTATTAAATATTCGATCGAGTTAAATGATTATGAGAATTTTGTGAGAAAACTCTCTCTATCGGATAATTATAATCATATAGTAGAAGCTTCATTTGAGGGATTTAATGATTGGTCATTATTTTCATCATTAGATGAGATTAAGCAGTGGTTTCTTGACAAAAAATTGAACCCAATTGTAGACATTAAAGAGATAGACATTAAAGAGATGAAAGACTGGAGTGTTGACACTAAGACTGGTAATATTTCTCATGATTCAAATCATTTCTTTATGATCCGTGGTATTAGAATTGAGGTTGAAACGCGTGAATCAATTGGTGGATGGGATCAGCCAATTATTGAGCAAATAGGATATGATGGAGGTTTATTAGGAATAATTAGAAAAAGATTTTTAGGTGTTCCTCATTATTTATGTGAAGCAAAGATAGAGCCTGGAAATTATGGAGTAGTTCAATTAAGTCCAACATTACAAGCTACATTCTCGAATTTAAATCAGAAACATAATGGAAGAAGGCCATTATTTTCTGAATATTTTGATGGTAATAAAGATATTCCTAATTCAAAAATTTTATTTGACTCTTGGCTTGCAGAAGATGGGGGCAGGTTGTATAAAAAAAGAAATAGAGGAATATTAATTGAACTACCTGAATCATATGAAATCCCCTTGCCTAATGATAACTTTTGTTGGGTTAGTCTTTATCAAATTAAACAAATGCTTAAGGAAGATGCATGGGTTAATCCGCATATAAGAGGCATTCTTGCCCACATATAAAAAAATTAATATTGCACTTGTATTTGTTGGTGAGCATGCACTGCGAAATATTATTCCTGTATTACTTGCTTCTCCATATTATAAGATGATCGGATTATATTTTCGAACTCAAAATCCAAAGCTAATTAATAAATTTAGAATGTATAAAATTTATAGAGAATATTCAGAAGTCTTAGATGATAAGAATGTAGATTGCATTTATATATCATCCCCTAATATAGATCATTTTAAGCATAGCTATTTGGCTTTGAAAAGTTATAAGCATGTTATCTGTGAAAAGCCACTTACTACTAATTATGAAAATATTTCTGAGTTAATTAAACTATCTTTAATTGTTGAAAAATGTATATTTGAGGGGTTCATGTTTCAATATCATCAGCAATTTGTTGAGTTACAAAATTTAATGAATAGTAAAAATCCAGAAAAGCTTTTGACATTAGTAAGTCGTTTCGGTTATCCACATTTAAAAAAAGAAAATATTAGATATCAAAAGAATTTAGATGGTGGCGCATTTTTTGATTGTGCGTGTTATCTAATTAAAGCCACCTATTTAATATTAGGCGATAATTATAAAAATATAGAAGGGTGCATATCATATGATGATGATTATGAGGTAGATACAGGTGGTGTGTGCCTTATTAATTATAAATCTGGACCAGCTGTTTTTCTAGATTGGGGGATGGGGAGGAGCTATACAAATGAAATTGATATATGGACCGAAAAACATAGAATAAAGGCTAATCGATTTTTTTCAAAGTCTCATGATCTAGAGTCCACTATTATTAAAGTAAATTCTACTGGTGATATTAATTCTATTGAAATTCAAAAAATGAATCATTTTGAAGCTATGTTTAATGAATTTTATAAGGTAATTAATGGAAACCAATTTGATGAGCATTTAATAATGCTTAAATCCTATCAAAGATTTTTCTTTTCCATATATGATTCTTTATTTGCAAAAAAAGTATGAAAGTTCCAGTTTTATTAATTGCTTATAGAAGACCTAATGAAACTAAAAAAGTTTTAGATAGAATTCGAGAATACTACCCAGATGATTTGTATGTTTTTGTAGATTCACCAATTCAAGCTGATCAAGATGTTGAAGAAGTTAAGCAGTTGGTAGAAAAAAAAATATATGCCTCTAATATCCATACAAATTTCCAAAAAGTTAATCTAGGTTGTGGTTTAGGACCAGTTGCTGCAATAAATTGGGTTTTAACTCATGAAAAATATGCAATTATTTTGGAAGATGATTGTGTTCCATTAGATGGTTTTTTTGATTATATGGAGTGGGCACTTAAGATTAAAGAAAAAGATTCCAAGTGTTTTATGGTTTCTGGCGATAAGTACTCAGTTTTGGATTTCAACACAGTGGTAGCTAAAACTAAGTTTTCTTTTACTCATGGTTGGGGAACTTGGAGAGATGCCTGGAAAGATTATGATTATAATATTTCATATTGGAACTCATCTGTTAAGCATAATAAAAATATAATACCTATTTATGCATTTAGACCTCACTGGTCTAAGATTTTTAACAAAATTAAAAATGATAATTCAAAGACTTATTGGGATTATCAATGGCAACTTCATGTATGGAAAAACAATGGGTATTCACTTCAACCACCAGTCAACTTAATACATAATATTGGATTTAACATTAATGCGACTCATACTTTTAACGAAAGTGATTGGAGATCTAAAATCCCTGTAACTTCAATTCCAGTTAATTTTAGAGACCACAACCCTAAATTTAGTTTTCTTATAGAGTTTCAAAATACACTTATCGAGTTAGGCGTAGTTTCATTTTTAAGTAGGATTTATTTAAAAGTGAAAAATAAATTTTAATATAGGAGTTTTTATGAATATAGATCAAATGCTTTCAACAGGTTTTGATAGTAGCCCACTATCCCTTTATGCGCTTGCTATTAATTTATTAATTGGCGCTATCCTGGCCTCTATTGTTAGGTTTCATTTTTTTCGATATTCTAATGCCCTCTCAAATCGTACTGAATTTATGACAGTGCTTCCATTTATTATTCTTACAACAATATTAATTATTACAATTGTAAAATCCTCTTTAGCTCTATCACTTGGACTAGTTGGCGCACTTTCTATTGTGAGATTTAGAACCCCAATTAAAGAACCAGAAGAATTAGCTTATTTATTCATTTCAATTGCAATAGGCTTAGGGCTCGGAGCTAGTCAAGTCTTAGCTACGGTGTTTTCAACAATACTAATTCTTTTATTAATGACTTTTTTTATGAGTAATAAGAAGTTAAATAAAGGCGTTGGTGAAACATATATTAATATGAGTGGTGTTATTGATGTTAAGTTGCATCAATCTCTTACTAAATCAATGTTTGATAGAATGTTGCCATTATCTAAAAGGGTTTCTTTAAAAAGGTATATCACAAATGATAACCATGTTGACCTAACTTATTATGTTTCTGAATTAAATCCAGAATTGATAGATATATTTATACTGGAAATAAAAAAAGATTATCCTGAACTTTCAGTAACATTACTTGATCAGAGAAATCTACCTCCATTATAGGGTAAGTGTTTAAAAATAGTGATTGATTCTATAGGTTTAAAGGGTAATGATAGTGGAGTAATTAAATATTCTATTTTCTTAGTATTCTGTTATTATTTTTCCGTATTTTTTTTCCCAAGGATTGGTGGAATAACTGGACATTATAGGTACGAAGATGTCTTGACTTTATTTCTGATACTTGGTCTTATTCTCACATTAAAGAAAAGTTACGTGTTCATTAATTTTTCTGTATTGATTTATTGCGCATTCATTACATTCTTTTCCTTACTAAATGTTTTTTTTGAAAGGTCAGCGCCTTATTCTATTTTGATTCTAGGAAAAGAGATTCAATATTATATTGCTTTCATACTAAGTTTAAATGTATTAAGTAATTTAGATATTCCAAAAGTATTTAATTTTTTTCTATTTCCATCACTTTTTTTAATATTTATATTTTCTTCATATTCTATGTTTTATGGATTTGCAGGAGTTTATGGCTTGAATTATCTTACTGAACATTCACCTTCTTTATCTGCCATAATGTATTTTAATTGTTTCTTTTTATCAATAGTTATGGTTCATTACTATAAGAATAATAAGAAAATAAATTACTTTTTTTCTTTACTATTTGCTATCATATTTTTTATTTCTGTTATTGCAACTGCATCAAGGACAGCGGTAATTATCATATTATTTTTCCTAACACTATACATATTTGTTTTTTCAAATATTAAAACAAAATTTTTACTTATTTCAATAATTATAGTATTTTCTTTTCTTATTTATTTCAATAGACTAGAAATTTATGAATATATTAGTAATAATAAGCCAGACAATTTAATTTTCCATATGGTGTATGGGAGGCTTAATTCTCTCTTACTTATGTTTGATAGTATTGATGTGATAAAAGGTGCAAGACTTAACTCATGGTCTCTTGCTTTATCTAAAGTTGATTATACTAATATAATTTTTGGACAAGGGCGGGGATATTTTAGTGCTACAGATGGTATGAAGGGCCTAGGAACAGATAGTCAATATACAAGAAATATAGTTGAAATTGGCTTCATAGGTTTTCTGCTATTTTTTGTAATGATTTTGTCAAGTTTTAGATATCTCTATGGAAAGTGGAAAGCATTATATTTAGTATATATATTAAGCTATATTATTTGGGGAGTTGCAGTAGAGATATTTCTACTTACTAAAGGTGCACAAATGTTTTGGTTCTCAACAGCCTTACTTCTTGCACTTTCAAGAGCTGAATCCTCAAATATTGATGAAAATATGTCTAAATTAAATAATAATAAGGTGATTATATGATTTACATATTAATTCCAGTTTTTAATAAAATAGAAATGACACTTAAGTGTCTTGAGTCAATTCATAAGCAAAATAATAAAGATGTAACTGTTGTAATTGTAGATGATGGCTCATTTGATGATTCTACTAAAATAATTAGCAAAAGTTATCCTGACACGGTAGTTTTGAGTGGAACTGGTTCTTTGTTTTGGACGGGGGCAATCCACCTTGGTATAAATTATATCTTAGGTGTGTGCAATCAAAAAGATTGGGTTTTATTAATGAATAATGATGTCCAGTTAACTCAAGGAGTTATTGAAAAACTAGTCCTATTTTCAGAAAGTAAGGATAGAAATGTTATAGTTGGGGCTTTAAGTATTGATTTGAAAGATAAGGATACAATAATTAAATCTGGCACTAAAATTAAATCATGGTCTTTGAATATTACAAATCATTTTCATAATGGTGATAGTATTTCTGATTTAATATCTTTTGACGCTATTGAGGCAGACCTACTGACCGCAAGATGTTTGCTGCATCCAATTGAGGTATTCTGGGCTATTAAAAACTATGATGCAGAATTATTTCCACACTATGGTGGTGATGATGAATTTACTTCAAGAGCAAAAAGGTCGGGTTATGAGCTTTATGTTCTTCCTTCAGCACTAGTTTATTTAGACAATAAAGAACAAGCCTATTCTAAAAGTATTTTTAATAGGTTGTTTGGTGTAAGGTCTAGTATTAATCTTATAAACAAATGGAATTTTACAAGGAGTTCAGTTCCATTATATGCGCAGCCAACTTATTATTTTATTGCAATTCTTAAGTCAATATATATTTTATTAAAGCGTTGATATGGTTATTTTTTATCAAATATCAAAAGAAATTATTAAGTTTGGAAAGATTATTAAAAGTTTAACTTTTATTTGGAAATGTTAAACATGTCTGATAAAGCCAACCATTATCTTTTTAAAAAAATAAAAATAGAGTATCTTCAAATATTATTTATTTCTTTTTCTTTTGCATACCTTTCTTGGATTGGGATTTATGGGTATGGAGCTGATTATTATTATATATACCATAATTCAAATATCTTTATAGGTGGGTATACAGATCGATTAGGATGGATGATATCAACATTCACTTTATTTGGAGTCCATATTGGAATTTATTTAGTTGCATTTTTGCTGGCTATTTCACTAGGCATTCTCTTGATTAAAACTACGTATAGGTATTTTGGTAAAAATAAAATACTTTTTTTTACTTTGTATATTATGCTGCTTCACACTTGGCCAGTAATTATGTCTACTTCTAATGCCATGAGGCAAGGAGTAGCTATGTCATTGTTATTTATAGCTTTATATTTTTTACTCTCTAAAAGGTTTTTCTTATATTCAGTTTTTATTGGACTTGTTGTTGTGTCACATAATTCTGGAATATTTTTAGTATTATTGTTGGCTGGAGTTAATCTAAGTAGTAGTCAAATCAAAAAATGGATTAATTCTGCAAGTGGGTTCAGGAATTTTTTAGTAATTATAAGTTTCCTAATAGGCCTAATTTTATATTTTATATTGTATTTAATATATCCTAATAACGAAGATAATAGAATAATATCAGGCGACTACAGATTGCCATTCCTGATAATTCATGCATGTTATATTTTTGTGTATGTGAAATATTTATATATAAAGCCTGATCAAATAGATACATTTTTATTGATTTGTAGTTTTATTTTTCCAGTATTTTTATTACATGATTTTAACTGGCAATTTGAGAGGTTAAATATGATGATTTTGATACTTTATATGATCTCATTTTCAAAAATATTTTTCATTTTGGATAAAAAAAATTCATTATTCCTCCCTTCACCTTTATTATTTTCTGCATCTTTATTAATTTCAACAGCATCTTTATTATTTATGACATTTTATGCTGGCATGTATAATGCACTGAGAGTTACACATGAATTCCAAAGCTTTCCCCTTGAGAACTTGCATCTTTAAATATAACTCACTAATAATATTTTTTGCTTAAGATATCCAAAATCAGTTTGACTTCTGATCTTTATTGTTTTTTTTAAAAGGTTGTTAATTTAATAATATAATGAAAATAATATATCTACATCAATATTTTAATACTCCAAAAAAAGCAGGGGGAGTTCGTTCTTATGATGTTGCTAAGCAACTCGTTGATAATAATCATCAGGTGGAAATGGTTACATCTGATAATGAAGATTTGTTAAATAGTGAAAAATTAAGAAAGTTGAATAAGATAAATGGCTGGAGAAATACTAATGAGGAAGGTATTAATGTTCATTGGTATTCTATTTTTTATTCACATAAATTAAGTTATTATAAAAGATTAATGGCTTTTTTTTCATTTGCGTATCATGCTTCTAAAAAAGGACTAACGTTAGAAGGTGATGTAGTTTATGCTTCAAGTACTCCACTAACAATTGCGATTCCAGCAATTTATATTTCATGGAGGAAGTCAATACCTTTAGTATTTGAAGTACGTGATTTATGGCCAGATGTACCAATTGCAATTGGTGTACTTAAAAATCCAATTATCAAATATTTAGCTAAGAGATTAGAAAGTTATGCTTATAAAAAATCTAAAGCAGTTGTTGCCCTATCTAGTGGAATAAGAAATGGAATTATTAAAGCTGGCTGTGATAAAAATAAAGTTATTGTTATTCCTAATTTTAGTAATAGAGAATTATTTAGCATGAATAATTCAGGGGAAAAATTTAGAGCAAGTAGAGGGTGGTTAGAAGAATCCCCATTGGTGATTTATACTGGTTCATTTGGAGTAATCAATGGAGTTGATTATTTGGTAGATATTGCAGAACAGCTGGCATTATTAAAATCAGATATTAAAATATTATTAATTGGAGGGGGTGGACAGTATGATAATGTTATTCTATATGCTAAAAAGAAAAATGTTTTGAATAACAATTTATTTATTGAGAGCGGCATTAGTAAATTAGAATTACCTCAATTGTTAGCAGCAGCTGATCTTTCAAGTAATATTGTAATTAATGTTCCAGAGGTTTGGAATAACTCTGCAAATAAGTTTTTTGATTCACTTGCTTCTGGAACCCCTGTTTTAATTAATGGAAGGGGCTGGCAGGCTGATTTAATAGATGAAGAAGATGTTGGAATTACAACTTTTGGTTTAACTTTCCATCAGGCGGCTTTAAAAATAAATCAATTTTTACATGACAAAGAAGCTTTAAGTAAATCGTCTAAAAATGCGCAGATAATTGCTGAGAAGTATTTTGATAAAAATGAGTTGGTTAAAAAAATAGAGCAAGTCCTTTTTTGTTCAATTCAAATGACAGATATAAATTTTTCTACTTTAGATTTAGAATGATATATAACTATTTTTTATTAGCATGAGATGATTAAAATTAAGCAAATTTTTGATTTTTTTTTGATATTTTTAAGTCTCCCATTAGTTCTTTCCATTTGCTTATTAATAGCATTATTGGTATTAATACAATTAGGATCTCCAGTTTTATTTAGGCAATCTCGCCCAGGATTGAATGGAAAAATATTTAATATATATAAATTTAGGGCAATGAGTAATGACTGTGATGAATTTGGTGTTCTTTTACCTGATGAATTAAGACTTTCTAAATTTGGAAAATTTTTAAGATCAACAAGTCTAGATGAGTTACCTAGTTTATGGAATGTAATTAGAGGAGACATGTCCTTAGTTGGGCCTCGCCCATTATTGGTTGAGTATTTGCTTTTATATTCTGAAAAGCAGTCTATGCGTCATAAAGTTAAACCAGGTATTACTGGATGGGCACAAGTTAATGGGCGAAACGCAATTAGTTGGGATGAAAAATTTGATTTTGATTTATGGTATATTAATAATCAATCAGTTTGGCTTGATTTAAAGATACTCTGGCTCACACTAAAAAAAGTAATCGCTCGGGATGGAATTAGTCAGAGCAATCATGTAACTATGGATAAATTTAAAGGGAGTATAGAAAAGTGAGTGATAGATTTTCTAATTGGAAATATCCAAACATTGAGGATGGAAAGCCAACAAAGTATAATTGGATGGTACAAAACCTAGATGGCTTTGATTTGGGCTTTAAGACTGATATCGGTGCATTTTCTTATATTAATGCTAAAAAAGGTGTCATTATTGAAGATGAGGTTCAGATTGGATCTCATTGTTCCATTTACTCTATATCTTCTATCGATAATTCTTCAGGTAAGGTGATATTAAAAAAGAATTGTCGGATTGGTAGTCATTCAACTATCCTTCCAGGTGTTTCTATTGGTAAAAATTCAATAATTGGTGCACATAGTTTGGTTAATAAGGATATTCCTGATAACGTTGTTGCTTTTGGTGTGCCTGCTAAAGTAGCTCGAAAATTAACCAATGATAAATAACCAATTTTCATCATGGCCTTCTTACACCATAGAAGAGGCGAATGCAGTTCATGAAGTTGTACTGTCTAATAAAGTTAATTACTGGACTGGCAATGAATGTCGTGAATTTGAAAAAGAGTTCGCAGTTTGGTCAACTTCTAAATATGCAATAGCTCTTGGAAATGGTACATTGGCTTTAGATGTTACATTTAAGGCTTTGAATATTGGTGTTAGCGATGAAGTGATCGTAACCTCTCGCACCTTTATTGCTTCAGTTTCATCTATCGTAAATTCTGGAGCAATACCTATTTTTGCTGATGTAGATCTAAACACTCAAAATATTACACCAGAGTTTATTCGCTCTGTCATTACCGATAAAACAAAAGCAATTGTCTGTGTACATTTAGCTGGCTGGCCATGCGAGATGGATAAAATAATGGATCTAGCTAATGAGTTTGACTTGTTTGTAATTGAAGATTGTGCGCAAGCCCATGGGGCAAAATACAAAGGTATGCCGGTTGGCTCAATTGGACATATTGGTTGTTGGAGTTTTTGCCAAGATAAAATAATGACTACTGGTGGCGAAGGTGGTATGGTAACTACTAATGACGAATCTTTATGGCGTAATATGTGGGCATATAAAGATCATGGTAAGAGTTATGAAGCTGTGTATGAGCGAGAACATTCGGAGGGCTTTAGGTGGCTACATGAATCGTTTGGAACCAATTTTCGTATGACTGAAATGCAGGCAGCAATTGGTAGAATTCAACTAAAAAGAATGCCAGATTGGCATGCTAAGCGAATTACTCATGCTAATAAAATATGGAATTCTGCTAGGCGGTGTGAAGGATTAAGTGTATCAAATATTCCTGATTATATAGAACATGCCGCTTATAAATGTTATGTATTTATTGAGTTAGAGAAATTAAAGTATGACTGGAATCGTGATAAAATAATTGAAAAGATAAATGCATTAGGTGTTCCGTGCTATTCAGGATCATGCTCCGAAGTGTATTTAGAAAAAGCATTTAATGATACTGAATTTAGACCTAAAGAAAGACTAGCCAATGCAAGAGAATTGGGAGAGACTTCTTTAATGTTTTTAGTGCATCCAACTTTAACCAAAGATGAGGTTCAGCAAATATGTGATGCAATAACATCTGTCATGAAGCTGGCTATTTCTTAATCTATTTTTGGTCGATATAACCATAGTGAGAAGGTGGAAGAAGAAATGAGAATTTTAGCTTGAAAGGTTATCGAGGTTATTAGTTGCGTAATGTATTTCTTAAAAAAGGAGTAGATTGATATATTTTTTCCTAATAGCACTGTTTTGCTATACCACCATGCAATTTATTGAGACTGTGTCTTTTGGATCGAGAGTGGCTGGTAAGTTAACCAATAGACTTTCTCTAGGAACGACTTTACAACATTCTATTTTTGTAACAAGCCGTTTATTTTTACCTCCTTTGCTACTGTCCTTATCTTTCTTGATTGAGTCTAATTTAAGTATTCAATTATTTTTACTGATTTCAACATTTTTAACATTTTTCGCTTTTTTCGCCTCCTTTTTGGTGTTGCTTAAATTTAATTACTTCCAGTTATTATTTCAACGTCTTTTTATAGGGTATCAATCTAACACTATACCAATAGCCATCATAAAAGTGATGTTTGGCAAAAAACATAAATTAAACCATGTAAATCTGGAAGTTGTTCCAAAAATGAGGAGCTTGTCACTCACAAAGATTATCACCTCTGGTTTAGCATATTTTTTTCTGTCAACGGGTTTTCTCGTTGCCTTTTCTTTGGCGATTTTAATTCCAGAGTATAGAATGACAATGAGTCAGTTAACTTCTGCATTTCACGGGGTTGGCGCCATAATTTTAGCTATGTATCTTGACCCAATGATAAGTAGATCTTTAGATGTTGAGTTTGAAAATTCTGAATGGATAGAAAATATTTATTCTATATTCATTGGTAGATTGCTAGCGTACTTACTTGCTTCGGCTACATTTCTAGCTTTTTATCTATATACGTAAAAGACTGAGATTATTCGAGATCCTGAGAGTGATGCTGAGATGGGCAATAGAACTCTAGGCTATAATGGAACATTACATATTTAAAAAATTAAGGCAAGAGTGGGGCGTCTGAATAAGTTAATTCGATATCAGAGATGATCCATTACTCAGATTCGCCGCATCACTCAAATAATGAAAAATAACAAAACGAACCCATTTATCTCTAACTTTTGATAAATGCCTATATCAACTGTAAAATAACCCTTTTAAACTGACTTAGATACTGTGTTAAAAACACTCATAAATTTGTCGCGGTTCAACAAGAAACTTATTATGATGCTTGTTGATTCAATACTGATCATATTAGTTTTACTAGGGTCGTTTTCGATTCGACTTGGATACTTGTACCTTCCTGAAAGTGATTTGACTTGGGTATTATTTGGTGCGCCTATTATTGCTATTCCTATCTTTATGCGTTTTAGTTTGTATCGATCAGTTATTCGTTATATTGGATTTAGGGGGTTATGGTCTATCGTTCAGGCAACATCGCTATATGCTCTAATTTGGAGTGTTTTTGGCATTTTGATTGCAGTTGAAGGCATTCCACGTTCAGTTGTTTTAATTAATTGGCTTTTGATAATTATAATCATATGTGGCTCTCGGATGCTGGGCCGCTGGCTTCTCTCAGAGGTTCAAAATAAAAAAACTAGTTCAAGATCTAATAATGTTATTATTTATGGAGCTGGCTCAGCAGGGAGACAGTTGTCAATTGCTTTAACGCAGTCAATTGATTATGATCCAGTGGCATTTATTGATGATAATATTGAATTGTATCGACAATCTATTAATGGTATTGAGGTTGTTTCAAGAAATGATTTAAACTCACTAATTGAGAAAAAAAATGTCACTGAAGTGTTGTTGGCGATTCCTTCATTGTCTCAAGTCCAACGTAATGAAATTATCAACTTTTTGGAATCTTACCAAATTCACGTTCGCTCATTGCCGGGTATGTCAGAATTAGTTCAGGGAAAATTAAAAATTGCTGATTTACGTGAGGTGAGCATTAAAGACTTGCTAGGTCGTGAGCCTATTGTTCCTAATAAGGATCTAATGAGTCTTAATATTGCCAATAAAGTAGTAATGGTAACTGGTGCTGGTGGATCTATTGGTTCTGAACTTTGTAGGCAGATATTGTTTTTAAAACCTAAGGTACTAATACTTTTTGAGCAAAGTGAGTTCGCTCTTTATAGAATTAATAAAGAACTATTAGATATTGGTATTTCCAATGTTGAGATATTGCCAATGTTGGGCTCAGTTAACAACAGTAAACGTTTAAATCATATTATGAAGTACCTAGATTTAAATACAATCTATCATGCGGCAGCATACAAGCACGTTCCGATGGTAGAGTTCAATAATGCTGAAGGTGTTAGTAATAATGTTTTTGGAACTCTTACTTGTGCTCAAGTTGCAATTGAGAATGGAGTTGAAACTTTTGTGTTAATTTCTACTGACAAGGCAGTGCGCCCAACTAATACTATGGGAGCAACAAAGCGAATGGCTGAAATGATTTTGCAGGCTCTTGCAAATAATCAAAACCTGTCAGAACGAAACTCTCAAGAAAATCATGAAAAGGACTTAATAAAGCAATTTAATACACGATTTAGTATTGTGAGATTTGGTAATGTATTAAACTCCAGTGGATCAGTAATACCACTTTTTAATGAGCAGATCAAAGAGGGTGGGCCAATTACGGTGACTGACGTTAATATTACCCGTTATTTTATGAGCATACCTGAGGCTGTTCAACTAGTTATTCAGGCGGGCTCTATGACTAAAGGATGTGATGTTTATGTGCTTAATATGGGTGAACCAGTTCGCATTGTTGACTTAGCTAAAAAATTGATTCATTTAAATGGCTTGAAAATTAAAGATAAGGTTAATCCAGATGGTGATATTGAAATTAAATTTACTGGACTGAGGCCAGGAGAAAAGCTATATGAGGAGTTACTGATTGGTGAGAATGTTTTTGAGACTGAAAATCCAATGATCATGCGTGCAGAAGAAGAGATGCTTCCTTGGAATGACTTAAAGTCAATTATCGATGAGTTGGAAGTGGCAATTGAGGGTTGTGATAATAAAAAGCTTCGTCATTTACTAATTAAAGCCGTACCAGGTTTCAAACCACAAAGCAAGATTACAGATATTTTGCATCATACTGATTAGCTTGTATTGAGACTTGTCTTTTTAAAAATAGTCTTGTAATTTAATTTAATTATAGTTTTTAATTGAAGTTTAGATGATGCCTTGTTGCTGCGCAAAGTAATTTGTAGCCTCTATGAAGCCATTGATACTTCCACAATCAAAGCGCCTACCTTTAAACTTATAGGCAACTACTTTACCTTGTTTTGCTTGAGTAAGAAGTGCATCAGTGATTTGAATCTCACCATTTTTACTTGGCTTAGTATTTCGAAGAATATCGAAAATATCTGGCGTTAGAATGTAGCGACCAATGATCGCCATATTAGTTGGTGCATCTTTTGGATTGGGTTTTTCAACCATATTGGTGACACGATAGGTATTATCTGTTTCACTAATTAAGTTACCATCAATAATGCCATATTTACTAGTTTGACTAATAGGGACTTCTTCAATTGCTACAACTGAGCATTTAAATTTTTCATATGTTTCAATTAATTGTGAAACAACTCCAATTTGAGAACAATTACACAGATCATCTGCAAGAACCACTGCAAAAGGCTCATCACCAATAAGAGGCTCACCTGTAAGAATAGCATGGCCTAGTCCAAGCATTTGTTTCTGTCGAACATATGTAAAGGTGGAGTTCTTGATGATTTCTTTGATTTCTTTTAAGTAGTGCTCTTTTGAGGTTCCTTTTAATTGCATTTCAAGCTCAAATGCATTGTCAAAATGATCCTCAATTGCTCTTTTTCCTCGTCCTGTAACAATTGCCATATTGGTTATACCCGCTGAAAGCGCCTCTTCTACTCCATATTGTAATAAAGGCTTATTAAGTATTGGAAGCATTTCTTTAGGAACTGCTTTAGTCGCAGGGAGAAAACGGGTCCCAAAGCCTGCAGCAGGGAAGAGGCATTTTTTAATCATTATTTACAAATTTTGTATTTTTAATATAGATGTTTTACCAGACAAAACGTTATGCTGTTATTGGCATTGATATAAATTTCATAGCATATAAAACCAAAAAAAACCTTACTTTAATAGACCAACAGTTCTTAAACCTTTTTTTAAAAAAGTTTTTTCAGTTAAGATTTTTAAAATTCCAATTAAGGACAAATAGCGACCTGTATTGTTTAGTGCTAAAGGTGAAAAGCATCGAATTAATTTCTTTTTACTCGATAAAGATCCAGTAAAACGTGCATTAACATTTAATGTATCAATTCCAAAATCAAAAGAAAAAAGAAAATATACTGATTCTGAACTAAGCTTTAAGTCAATTGGCCCACCATCTATTTTTTGAAAACCCTTATCCCAAGAGAAAGAATAATTTTCATCAAGATCCATAATATGCATTTTTAGACTTGGGAAAATTCTCAAATAACTTAATGTAACAATAAAAAACCAACTATTCATTTTTTTTACTCTTTTGAACATAGATTGAGATGCCTCAATAAGTTTATTGCTACTAATAGCTTTCTTTGCTTTTATTAAGCTTCTATTCTTTGCCATATCATATGCATTTTCCCAGTATTCGATTGCCTGCATATTATCTTTCGCATCAACCCCATTCCAAATTTCATATGGCATCATTAAATAAGCTTTTGCATTTGTTGAACTATCAATGAACTCAACAGCTTTTAGAGGAGAATTAACAGAATCATTCATATAGCTATTTTCTTCATGGCAAAAACGTATCATGCTTGCAAATGGAACTACAAATTGTGGTGAAAGAGCTGAAACTTGAAGTTGTATTCTTCTTAACTTTTCTTTAGCTAATTCATTCCTAGCTTCAACATTCATAATTCCTCCTTCAACCCAATTTGCATATGAAAATTGAGTAAAAAGTACGTCACATTTTTTTGAGGCCTTAATAATATCATTAATAATATGTGGTGCTTCTAACACACAGTCATTAGCATTTACGATTTTGAAGCCATTTATATTGATTACTGCCCACGAGTCATAAAATGGCACATGGCCTATAGTAATAAAAAAATCTTTACCAATCTTAAACTGACCTTTATCTGGAATTTCTATAACTTCATATCCAATTGATTTTAGAAATTTTGCAACTCGTCTATTTTTAGTTGTCTGATAAATTATTTTAATTTTTGATCTTAAGTTTTGACTAATTGATTTTAAAAATGAGATTGAAAAATGATCAGGATGTTCATGAGAAAAATATATAAAATTATTCTTCTTGTAATCAAATTCAAATAAAACATCTTCAACTATTAGATCCCATCCATCGTTAAATGCAGTTCCATTTAAATACGGATCACACAGCAATACTTCACCATAATTCTCAACTGAGAAGCAAGCGTGATTAAAAAATTTTATTTTCATTTTTTATTAATTTAGGGTTTAAGAAAGATTGATAGAATTTATCTAAAACTTGAATTATGTGATACCAATTTACTCTTCTAAAAATTAACAAAAAAAAATACTCTATTTTTAGGAAATTAATTGTATAAAAAAATTAGTTAAAAAGTCTAAATGCAAGAATTGAATTCGAATATAACAAACGAGTATCTTAAAAAAAGAATACCATAAATCCTATCAGATACTTTATTTTTTTTTACTTGTTAAATAATCAAATAATGTCTTTAGTATTAAAACATTAAAT
>Ga0075447_10000520_pt1 | contig 19488 bp, 17 predicted proteins | sample CoawatmetaG10DNA_FD_72352 | JGI IMG/M metagenome (GOLD analysis project Ga0075447, IMG submission 72352) | Marine microbial communities from the West Antarctic Peninsula - Coastal water metaG104-DNA | ecosystem: Environmental > Aquatic > Marine > Coastal | place: Atlantic Ocean: West Antarctic...
TCCATGAGTTTTTCCACGTAGCCCAACCCAGACTGTCAGCACCTTTAATAAAATATGTATCCTCAAGATTAAATTCATCTTTGTAAGCTTCAATATATGAGTAACCCATTATTTGGCATACTTTACTCTCACTTTCATATAACTCTAACCCATCATTCATAAAATTTAAAAAATAAGGGCTAGTAATTAAATCATCCTCCAAAACAATAACTCTTCCATATTGATTAACAATAGAAGTTACTCCATCAATAATTGAGTTTGCTAGGCCAAAATTTTTCTTTCTTTCAATTATATTTATAGACTTAAAGCCATCTATTGTCTTAAGATATTTCCTAACTTTGCTCACTTTCTCAATATCTTTAACGCTATTTGCTCCATCACTATATATATATAGATTACTCTCACTAGCAAGTTCATTATTTTTTAGGTAGTCTATTGTCTCCTTTAAATGTCTAGGTCTATTGAATGCAAATATAACTATTGGTGCTAGATTATTTTCCATTATTAAGTTTTTTATTATCTACGCAGTTAAAAAGGCTAACATATCCATTATTAAATATCTTCATTTGTAACTTTCTCTTTCTAAATACCATTTATAGGTATCGGCAAGACCTTCTTTTAAATCTACACTATATTTCCAACCCATATTTTTCAACCGAGTTATATCGATCAATTTTCTTAAGGGTCCATCAGGCTTTGTAGTGTCAAAAATTAGATTACCTTTGAAGCCCACTACCTTTTTCATTACTTCTGCCATTTCACGAATAGCAATCTCCACACCTGTTCCAATATTAATATGTGATAGCATTGGCTGAGTGTTGGCTTTATAAGCTTCTTTATCTAATGCTAACACAAATAAAGAAGCAGCTGCCATATCGTCTACATACAAAAACTCACGCATGGAATTGCCGGTACCCCACACAACTGCCTCAGCATCATTATTAATCTTTGCCTGATGAAACCTTTGCATCAGTGCCGGGATAACGTGTGAGTTATCTGCATGGAAGTTATCATTAATACCATACAGATTAGTTGGCATAACTGATCTAAAATCAGTATTGTACTGTCGGTTGTATGATTCACATAGTTTAATACCTGCAATCTTTGCTAGTGCATAAGGCTCATTGGTTGGCTCCAGCACGTCGGTAAGTAATGCATCTTCGCGCATTGGCTGTTTGACTGATTTAGGATAAATACAAGTACTGCCTAAAAATAGTAAGCGCTTAACTTTATTCTCATAGGCTGAGTTAATGACATTAGCCTCTATCATCATGTTTTGATAAATAAAATCTGCAGGGTAAGTATTATTTGCATGAATCCCACCCACTTTGGCGGCTGCTAAGATAACGTAATCAGGATTTTCTTGTGTGAAGAAGCTTTGCACTTGCGATTGATTAGTAAGATCAAGCTCTTTATGCGAACGCATCAAAAGATTAGTAAAGCCTCTTGATTCTAATTGTCTGGCAATAGCAGAGCCAACCAAACCTCTGTGGCCTGCAATATAGATTTTATCGTTAAGATTCATTATGCATTTATATTATTTATTTGAGTCTATTACTTGAAGATCACTCTCTTTAAGTAAAAAAAGACTCTTGGCAATATTGAAGATTTTTTCCATCATTTTATTTACCACCTCTTCTAGGATAATTGTACTAAACTGACTCATTATATAATTCTTAAAAAGACTCTATATTATTCAATTCAGTGTTAAAGACTTTGCAACCTTTTAATAAATTTCTAGACTCGACTTTATTTAATAAAGTCAAATTAAAATTTTTATCTCTAGACTCTCTAAATTTTGATTCTTTATAACCATCTTCTAAATTGACAGCCTTAACAATATCATTTATTTTATCATTTCTTATAAAATAAGCATTATTACCACCATCATTACAACCTATAAATGAATACCCCTTAGTTTTGGCTAACAAATAAAGACTTTTTATAGAGCAGCCAAATAAAAGGTTACTGTAATGAGCTTTAGTTCTAAAAAAATCATCACTATATATTGTTGAAATTGCCCTATCTTTTCCAAATATACTGTTATATTCAACTATTACTATAATCGGCTCTATAACATTTATAGCATCCCATATATAATAATCATTGCCATCTAAATCTATATGCAATATTCCTAAATCTTTATGAAATTTTTGAATAGCTATTAAGTCATTAATATTTTTTTTATTTATAAAAATATCTTTTGAAGCTAGATTATATTTCCAATAATAATATTGTGATTTTAATTCCCGTATATTGCCCTCATCCCCATCCATAACAAAACCTGACCAGTTGTCATTCATCATCAAAAATCTGGTATTTGATTCCTTGTAATTCTCTACTCCAAATTCTATAAATGTTTTATTTGGTATATCTATATTTTGAATTAGCCATTGAATAATGCCATCATCGCCAAACTGAGAAAATACACTAAACTCAACCTCAGATAATGAGTTAACAGTAGTTATATTTTTTAATTGCCTAGATAAAATCTTTCCATTTAAAAGCAGTTGTTTTTCAGAACTCGCATAAATATTAGTAAACAATCTTTTTTTTATATTTACAATTATCTTTCTTAACATTTAAATCCTTTTGAATTTATATTCTATATAAAAATTAAAAACGAGTAGGTAAGACAACTTACCCTATAAAAAAACACTATTTATTTAAGGCAGGGGTTTTCAGCTATATTACTCGTTAAAGTTTGGAGCTTTAAAACCATGCTCTTTAACTAGAGCATCACGCTTAGCAATATTGATGTCATGCTCCATCATCTCATGTACCATTTCTTCAAGAGTGATTTTTGGCTCCCAGCCGAGCTTTTCTTTAGCTTTAGATGAATCACCAAGTAATGTTTCAACTTCAGTTGGTCGAAAGTAACGTTTATCAACTGCTACAAGTAAATTTCCAGTAACAGTATCATAGCCCTTTTCATCAATACCTTCACCTTCCCATCGGATAGTTTTACCTAGATGGCCCCAGGCAAAGTTTACAAAGTCACGAACTGAGTACTGTACGCCTGTAGAAATACAAAAATCATCTGGCTCATCTTGTTGTAGCATTAACCATTGCACTTCAACATAGTCTTTAGCATGACCCCAATCTCGCTTAGCATTCATATTACCAAGATAGACTGTATCTTTTAAGCCTAAAGAGATACGTGCTAGTGCACGGGTAATTTTCCGAGTAACGAAAGTTTCACCGCGTACTGGAGATTCGTGATTAAACAAGATTCCATTACAGGCATATATTCCATAGGCTTCACGATAGTTAACGGTAATCCAATAAGCATAGAGCTTTGCTGCTGCATATGGAGAACGTGGGTAAAAAGGTGTAGTCTCTTTTTGAGGAATTTCTTGTACTTCACCATATAGTTCTGAAGTAGAAGCTTGGTAGTAGCGGGTTTTCTTCTCTAAACCTGAGATGCGAATAGCTTCTAGAATACGCAGCGCACCAAGGCCCACAGTATCAGCCGTATATTCAGGAGTTTCGAATGAGACAGCAACATGAGATTGAGCGCCTAAGTTGTAGATCTCATCAGGTTGAATTTTTTGAATAATGCGAACTAGGCTCATTGAATCAGATAGGTCTCCATAGTGGAGTATAAATTTACGCCCTATTTCATGAGGCTCTTGATATAAGTGGTCAATACGATCAGTATTGAATGATGATGACCGGCGTTTGATACCATGAACTTCATAGCCTTTATTTAATAAGAATTCTGCCAGATAGGCACCGTCCTGACCAGTTATACCAGTTATTAATGCTACTTTATTATTCATCATTTTTAAGCTTTTAATTATGTGAGTTATTATCCACAAAATATCTACCAACACAAGGTAGAAGGTATCTTAATGATGCCTAAATCACCTCACCCAAAGGGTTAAATAAGTTAACGTTTTTGTCGTTTTAAGTTAATTTGGTACTCACGTTAAATCAGTATATACCAGCACTAATAATAGACACTTTAATTCTACTAATGTTTTACGCTCTATCATAAATGTCTTCAAATCTAACAATGTCATCTTCTCCTAAGTAAGCGCCACTTTGTACTTCGATCACTTCTAGTGGTTCGCTAGTTGAATTCTCTAGAGAATGATTAACACCTAAAGGTATGTAAGTAGATTCACCCTTTCTAAGGGTGGATGTTTTATCACCATTAGTGACTGTGGCAGTTCCACTTACTACTACCCAATGTTCTGCGCGCTTATGATGCATTTGCAGTGAGAGCTTAGCACCTGGTTTAACATGCAATCTTTTAACTTGAAAGTGTTCACCTGATTCTATAGAGTCATACCAACCCCATGGGCGATAAACTTTGCGGTGTGAGTTACTCTCACAACGGCTACTAGCTTTTAGGGACTCAACAATGTTCTTTACTTCTTTAGCTTTATCTTGAGTAGCGATAAATGTAGCATCAGGTGTGTCTACAATAATTAAATTATCTACACCTATGGTTGCCACTATATGGTGATCAGCGTTAATATAGCAATTAGTAGTGTCTTGAGTAATAACATCACCTTTAATGACGTTACCCTGATCATCTTTTGTACCGATATTATAGAGTGCTGGCCAAGCGCCAATGTCATCCCACTGTGCCTCTAGTGGAACAACTACAACATTGTTGGATTTTTCCATTAGAGCATAGTCGATAGAGTCAGATGGAGATGATTCAAAGGCATGTTTTTCTAGGCGAATAAAATCTAAATCTTGTGTGGCATTACTAACAGCTTTATTGACTGATTTAACGATATTAGGCGCATGTGTTGTAAGTTCTTCAATAAAGATTCGTGTTTGAAACATGAACATGCCGGAGTTCCATAGATAACCACCCTTCTCTAAGTAAAGTTCTGCAGTTTTTAGATCTGGTTTTTCGACAAACTCTTCAACCTTATACGCACCATTATTCTCTTTTGATGATTTGATATAACCATAACCAGTATTGGCGTCAGTTGGCACAATACCAAAAGTAGCTAACTTACCACCTTGTGCTTGAAGGCTCGCTATGTTAATCGCTTTATGGAAAGCATTAACATCCTGTATTACATGATCGGCTGATAAAACCAGCAGTATAGAAGCATCTGAATATTTTGATGATTGAAGTGCTGCAGCGGCTATTGCTGGGGCTGAGTTTCTGCCAACAGGCTCTAATAAAATTGTCGGGCTCTTAATTCCAATTTGTTGACACTGCTCTGCGACTAAAAAGCGATGATTGGCATTACAAATAATAATTGGATCTGTAAGGTTATCCAATCCGTTAAGACGTAGAATAGTTTCTTGCAGCATGGTATTATCTCCAAACAGTGGCAAATATTGCTTAGGATGCTCTTTGCGAGATAGTGGCCAAAGTCTTGTTCCTGAACCACCTGAAAGAATGACTGGGGTTATCTTAAACGACATATACTCTAGTATTATTGGTACTGTATCGACTAACTCCAGGCCTTTTAAAACCTGCGCTACTGAGTATTATGCCTATTGCAAATAAAAATTGCGTTATGGTAAACAACATTTATATTCTCCATATGGAAGAGTTAAAAATCAAGCGGCTAAATAAATATTTTATCTAACTTTGAATATGTTTTGTATCGATTACTAATAGTGTTTCCTAAATATATTGATTAACGATGCTCTATAATTAAACAAAATTTAATAAACTATAATGAATAATAAAATAGACTTCAACAATAAAACTATTCTTATCACCGGTGGTGCAGGTTTTATAGGTAGTAATTTAGCCTTTTATTTTCAGGAAAACTTTCCAAAATCTAAAGTCATTGTGTTCGACTGCTTTAGAAATGATGAAACTTTTCATAATGGAAACCTAAAAAGCTTTGGTCATTACAAAAACTTAATCGGCTTCAAGGGTGATATTATCTGTGGAAATATTAATAATAAAGATAATTTATCTTTACTAGATGATTATAAGTTTGATTATATCTTTCATCATGCCGCTATTTCGGATACGCGGGTATATGATCAAGAAATCATAATTAAGACAAATGTAAATTCATTTTATGATTTATTGGTAATCGCCAAAAGAAATCAATCTGTAGTAGTCTATGCAAGCTCAGCAGCAACATATGGAAGCCTATCCTCACCCCAAACTGAAGGCAAGGAGAGTCCTGAAAACCCTTATGGGTATAGTAAATGTGTTATGGACCAGATTGCGATTCGATACGCAATAGAAAATCCAGACTTATCAATAGTTGGGCTAAGATTTTTTAATGTCTATGGGCCAAGAGAGTTTTATAAAGGTAATACATCGTCTATGGTTATCCAGCTTGGCCATCAACTCCTCGACGGTAATACGCCGCGTCTATTTGAAAATTCATCTCAAATATTTCGAGACTTTATCTATATTGATGATGTGATTCAGGCTAATATTAAAGCCTGTAGTCCAAAGAGAAGTGGGACTTATAACGTAGGCTCAGGTATTCCAAGAAGTTTTCAAGAAATTGCTGATATTTTACAAAAAGAATTAAAAACTAAACTGGGTACAGAGTATTTTCCTAACCCCTATAAGGGATATCAAATGCATACTCAGGCAGATATTAGCGCATCTAAAAATAATTTAGGCTTCGAGCCAACGGTGTCATTAGAGCAAGGAATTAAATCCTATATTCCTGAAATTAAGCGCTTACATGGCGCTGAAAATTTATGATTTCTTTACTAAACACTAATCCTAAAATTTTAGTTATTGGTGACCTTATGATAGATCACTATCTATGGGGTGCATGTGAGCGCATATCTCCAGAGGCCCCAGTTCAAGTAATTAATGTTGCTAGTGAAAGTGCCGTATTGGGTGGTGCTGGAAATGTTATAAATAATCTTTACTCACTTGGAGCTGAAGTTGATATTATTAGTGTAGTTGGAGAGTGTGAAGCATCAAAAGAGTTAAAAGAGTTGCTATCAGCTATTAATGTTGATACGCAATACCTAATTACTCAAAAAGATCGAGTTACAAGTAAAAAAAGTAGAGTTATTGCCGCACAACAGCAAGTCGTCCGTTTTGACCGTGAAAGCACTTCAGAGATTAATGATAAATCACAAACTGCTATTCTTAATATCTTTAAAAAAATTGTTAATAATTATGATGTTATTCTGCTTTCGGATTATGGTAAAGGAGTTTTGACTTTTGACCTAACACAATCATTAATTAACGTTGCTAATGAAAATGAAAAGAAGTTATTGGTAGATCCAAAGGGCCTTGATTATTCAAAATATAAAGGCGCTTATCTGCTAACCCCTAATAAAAAAGAAGCCAGCGAAGCTACAAATATTTTAATTAAAGATAATGATAGTATTGCTGAAGCCTTATTAATCCTTAAAGAACAATGCAATTTAACTTATTCACTTATTACATTAAGTGAGCAAGGTGTGGCAATTTTAGATAATGAGTTACGCATTCACCCTACTGTAGCAAAAGAAATATTTGATGTGACCGGTGCGGGTGATACTATTCTTGCTTCTCTAGGGTTTGCATTATCATCTAATAAAGATATTGATGAAGCTATCAAATTTGCAAACTTGGCTTCTGGAGTTGTAGTTGGGAAAATAGGCTCAGCAACTTCAACACTCAATGAAATTATTGAGTATGAGTCAAGTCTTAATAAATCTACTAGTGATGAACATATCAAGACTTGGAGTGAAATATCAACCATTATTAGTGAACTTAGAAATAAAAATAGGAATATTGTTTTTACTAACGGTTGTTTTGATGTTCTCCACATTGGACATATTAAATACTTAGAGACAGCTAAAAGCTTTGGAGATATATTAATTTTAGGTCTAAACTCAGATGAATCAGTGCAGAGACTTAAAGGTAAAAATCGTCCAATAAACTGTCAAGATGATCGTGCATATATTCTAGCATCCCTTGAGGTTATTGATTATGTAGTCATATTTGATGAAGATACGCCAGTTGATTTAATCAATCTCATCCAACCGGATATACTTGCTAAGGGAGGAGATTATAAAGGTAAAAATGTTGTTGGACAAGATATTGCTAAAGAACTAAAACTGATAGACTTTGTTGATGGAAAAAGTACAACAAAAATAATTAAGAAGATTCAAGGTTTATAAAAATATTATTTAATAAGCTAATTAAGCCCCTTTACTTCAATCAAGATGTCTGATGCCAAAATCTGCTTCATACAATTATGGTGTTCAAGAGGGCACAATCGCTCCATACAAGGCTGACATTCTAAGCTCTTCTTTACAATTACGCTCTTTTGGTTCATCCATTGAGACGTTTCTTTATGATTTGTTGGGCCAAAAATTGAAATAGTTGGGACTTGGAAGGCTGCAGCTAGATGCATTGGACCACTATCACCTGTGATCATTAAATCAAGATTTGCTATCTCACTCATTAGATCTGTAATTGAGGTTTTAAGTGCTAAATTTTGATAATTCTCAATACCATTTTCAATCAAACATCTCTCAATATCACCCGCAATATTCTCCTCTCCTGGGCCTCCAAATATAATAATGTCATAATGACTCGACAACTCAATGGCTACCTTAGCAAATTCTCTTGGATACCACCTCTTAGAACTTCCATAAGATGCACCTGGATTAATACCAAGTAATTTATTTTTTCCATACTTTGTTTTCTTTTTAATATGCAAATTCAATTTGCTAGAAATAGTATTAATTTGAAGACTTTCATTAATAAAATTATTATATTTTTCTACTTGATGACCAGTGATAAAAGAATGTTTATCAAATTGATATTTTCTTTTAGAGGATATTATAAATTTTATAAATTTTGAACGAAATGAGCTTCTAAAAGAAAAAAATATGTCAAATTTACCGCAATTATTTATAGTTTTATATAAATCAAAATAGTTTTTTTCTAAAACATATGTTTTAATAACCTTTGGATGATTTTTTAGGGCTTCAATTGCAACACATGAGCCTATTAGAGTGACTTCTAAATCATTGAAAAAATTTACCAAATTTTCAATAGCTGGCGTTACCATGACTGAATCACCAAGCCATGTTGGAAGCTCAATGAAAATTTTCATCTAACCAACTTAAAGTGCTTTTTACTTAAATCTACACCAAAAATTTTCTCAATTCTGATCATCAATTGGTGTTTTTTTTGCTTTTGAGTTAGTTTGTAAGTTAAATCAGTAATATATAATCCATCATCTTTAGGTAGCCAATCTTTAATAACTTCTGGATGTGAACCCCTAAATTCTTCAATAATTGACTGATCCATTTGTGAATAGTCAATTATTGCTGGCTCTCCACCCCAGTATTTCTGAACCTTACTACTTTTTAGGTTCATCTGTAATTCGCTTCTAACCCATCCATAATGATAACAAGTAAGTCCAGTACTTTTTGCTCTTGGATATCTGCCTTTTTTATTAGAACTCAATATTAGCCAAAAAAGACCATCTGGAGCATAGGATCTGATTGAATTTTTTATAATTCTTGCCTCTGAACGATACCAACCAGGAGAATTAAGAACACTATTAGCATTACCATAAAAGTGCTTAAAGTCAAAAACAAGAGCCTCAACATTGGAATCATTTAGATGCATCTCCATACATTCTCTAATTTGCTCTAAATCTTTCTCATGATAAACTTCGTCTCCTTCAATGTAGAATGCCCAATCACCCGTACAATTATATTGTGCTATCATTTTTTGCTGGCCGTAAACATAGCCTCTATCGGTCATCCCATCGTTCCATTTAGACTCAATGATACGAATTTTTTTATCCTCTATAGAATTAATCATCTTTAAAGTTTCGTCTTCACTCTCACCGACGTTTATAACAAACTCATCCACAATTGGAAGAATAGATTGTATTGATTGTAAAAATGGATAGCCGAGTATCTGTCCATTTTTAATAAATGTAAAAGCGCTAACCTTCATTTTCTTTTATTGAATTAATTCCATTTTCACACCAGCGAATCTGATTATTTATTGTATCATTTAAGATTAAGTCATTCTTTTCTAACGATATTCTAGGATTTTCGTTATGCCATAAATGAAATTGAATTGCATTAAAACGAACATTCTTTCTTCTAACTCCATAATTAATCAATCGAGCTATAAACTCACTATCTTCTCTTCCCCATCCTTCAAATTTATTATTAAACCCATTTATATTTAAGCAATCACTTTTATAGAAAGCCATATTACAAGACTTAATACCTTGCAAATGATTCTTTTTATTTGAAAATATCAAAGAAAGCAATTTTGAATGAATAGAATTTTTTCTGTTCTTAAGTTGTGAATTAAAAAAAGAAAAATTAATTGTTTTTCCAGTTAGAATTTTTTTTGTTTGTTTTTCAGATAATAAGGCTCTAGAGCCTTGGATAAAGAATCCAAGTTCTGCATTTGCAATATGATCTTTTATAAAATTAGAGTGAAGTATTGTATCACCATCAATCAAAACAATATAATCCCCAGAAGATTTAAATATAGCTTTATTTCTTGATTTAGCTACTCTAAAACCATTATCATCTTGCCATGAGTGGAAAATATTTAAACCCGATTTTTTTTTAAAATCATTGATTAAATCTTTTGTTTTTTCTCCACTTCCATCATCAGCAATAATTAACTCATCTGGCCAAATAGTTTGATTTTTAATACTTTCCATCACCAATAGCAGAGACTCAGGCCAATTATAAGTAGTGACAATTAAAGTAAGTTTCATCAGTTAACGAGTTATTAGATAAAATAAGAGGAAATTATAGGCCATTTATCCTAGTAAAATTTTATATGGAAAAATAATCATCTTTTTACATGTTTCTAATATTAATTACCTTATGAAGATTTCTGTTTACATTATTGCTTTTAATGAAGTTGAAAAAATTCGTGACTGTATTAATAGTGTTCTATGGGCTGATGAAATTATAGTAGCAGACTCGTACAGCACAGATGGAACCAGCGAAGTGGCTTTAGAGTTAGGTGCAAAAGTAATTCATATTCCTTTTAATGGTTATGGAGAATTAAGAAATAAAGCTATCAGACATTGCACTGGTGATTGGATTTTGAGCCTTGACTCAGACGAACGATGCACAATTGAAGTACGAGATGAAATTATTAATCTCATTGATAATACAAATTTAGATATATATAAAATTCCAAGAAAAAATTTTTTTATGGGTAGATGGATTAATCACTCTGGCTGGTATCCAAACTTTAGACAACCTCAACTTTTTAGGAAAGGAAAAATGAGCTATACCATGGAGTCAGTTCATGAAAGCTACATTAGCCACAGTAATAAAGAAATTGGCATTATTAATAATGTGATTTGGCAATTTCCATTTAAAAATACTGAAGAAATAATGCATAAAGCAAATCGATACTCAAGCCTAGGAGTTATAAAATTACAAGAGAAAGGTGTAGATGGGAGTATTTTTAAAGCATTCCTTCATGGTTCCTGGTCTTTTATTAAGCATTATATATTTAAACTTGGGTTCTTAGATGGTGGCCCAGGTTTTGTAATTGCTTTTGGTAATTTTGAAGGTACTTTTTATAGATATGTTAAGCTTACAGAAGCACAGCAAAACTGGACTCCTCCTGAGACCACTCCAATTAAAAAAAACTAAGGCCCCCTCTTATCTTCATAATTAGTTAGCATCTTTGCTAAAAACAAATGCGGTAATGTATGATGTGTGATTGGGATTCTTGGTAATTTCAACATATTAGAATGATCTTTTACCCTCCCTCTTATCATAGTAGTCGCTGAAGAATAACCTGCCTTCATAACTGCTGAAGAAATTGATTCATTAAAACAGCCAAAAGGATAACAAAAATCTACTATTTTTAAATTAAATTGATCTTCAAGAAATTCTTTACTATGAGTTATTTCAATTTCAACTTGCTTTTCACTTAATTTGGTTAAATCAGAATGAGTTTTTGTATGGGCTCCAATGTCCATTCCTAACTTAAGCCAATCTTGAATCTCTTCAAATGACATTAATGGCCTCTGAGTAATTCCTTTATCAGAGTCCCAAATGTTTGTCTTTCCAATGAAATCACTAACTAAATAACACGTGGCTGAAAAGTTATATTTTTTTAAAACAGGAGCTGCATTAACTAAATTATTTTTATAACCATCATCAAAAGTTATGCCTACTACTTTGCCATGTTTATAACCATCCAAATAGGGTTTAAGCTGTCTAATACTTAAACCCTTATAGCCCATAAAATTAAGTAACCACATTTGGAATTTAAATCTCCAATGCGGAACATGCAAGCTTCTCATAACAGTTGATCTTGGCATTGATTCTATACTATGGTACATCAAAATAGGAATATTCATATCTAACATCAGTTCTTAATAATTCTTTGCAAACGCTGTTTAAGAATCACAAATAGTGGTCTTTTAATTTTAGTTATTTGAGCTATATTTATTTGATTTTGAATCGATAAAGACTTATTTTCTTTAAAAAAATTTGTCAAAATATTAGCTGCATGCTCTTTCTTTCTAGAGGTTGAATAGAGGCTAACAAAATTTTTACCTTCTTCTATTTCATATTTTCTTAGCAGGCTTTCAGATAATGCAAAGGGCTCAATTGTATGAGCAGGCACTATATAGAAAAGTTGTAGCATAAGCTTATCAGCCCAATCAAGACTAGGCCGCATTTGAGCGTTAATTCCAACCATTAGAGAGCCCCATAATGCAGATTTTTTTGATAATTCATAAGTTTCATTGTCAATTGTAATTTGCTTACCCTCAAGATGCTGAACATAAACAAAGAATCTCTTTTTATCGTATATTAACCCCTCCTTAAGATAAAACAAAGCTTGATTTGGTTGAATTAAATCAAAAAGTCGTAATGGAGATTTATGAAAATATGTATCAGTATCAAAAAAAAGAATTTTATCATGCTCTTTTAAATTAAGCTTATCCATTACAAAGGCCATACCGCGATTTTTTATACGAAAATGATATTCGCTATTAATTGACCATTCTTTTTTTTGATCACTGTTCATTGGTATTACATGGACAGGGTAATTTGAAAAAATTTCAGGTTTTTCAGTCAAAACAACCACTTCTATTTGGTCGCTATCAATAATCCAATTTTTAAACGTCAAGAAACTGAATATAGCTCCATCATAATAAGTTTGATCTTCACCATAAACTATGTATAAAAGAATTTTGCGTTTGCTATTGTATGTTTTATTTAGAATTGAAATTTCAGCATTATATTTTGGCTTAAGATGCCAATCCTTAATCTCTTTAAAAATAGTTTTAGGGTTAATATTATCTAAACAATCACTATTACCATGATTATCATCACACCCTGCCTTACCACATGCAACACATTGCATATTTGCCTGAAAAATTGTAATGTTTGCATAATTTTGAATAGGCATATCAAACTCAGCAGAAGTTTTTAAAATATTTGACCAAGGCGCCCATACTCTTAAATTTGTGGGTCCAAATATTGCAAAGATACGTTTATTTTGAGAAGCAGCTATATGCATATTCAGTGTATCCATACCAATATACGCATGAGAAAGTTCACTTAAAGCAAAATAGTCTCCTAAGCTTGTTTGTCCAATGAAATCAACAACATTAGGTAATTTTGGTAACGTTTTCTTTATATCAGAATCAATTTTATTTACACCACCTGTAATAACAATAGTTATTCCAAGTTTACTAAGATCAAGTAATAATTTATCCCTTAAAACTTCTTGATATATTTTGTATTTATATTGAGCTGAAGGATGAAAAATTATAAAATCCTTAATATAGTGCTTCTTCAATAATTTTTTCACCCTAATCATATTTTTATTAGGAATATTTGGACATTTATGGACTAATTCATAATTAATGTTTAATAATTTTAAAGACTTTAAATTATTTAAAAGAATATGTTCATTAGTATCAAAATAATAGTAATCAGTTAATAAATATTTTTTCCACCAAGATTTTTTACCATCTTTTTCTATTGCACTTATGGATTTTTTTGCTGATATAAAGGCATAAAAAACACTACGATCACTTGAAGTTAAGTTAATGCTTAAATCATATTTTTTAAAAATATTAAATATAATTTCTTTTTCTTGTTTGAGTCTACTATCACGCTTTTTTTTATATGAAAATTGATAAATATTATTTATGTTTGGAAGTAATTTTGCAAGAGAATATGTATCGTCGTTTACAAACAAATCTATTAATGGTGATTCATAATGTCTATACAACTCATTCACCAAGGTTGAGCTTAATAAAACATCTCCATTTGAGCGCTGTATTATGATTAGAATTTTTTTAGGACTTTTAATCAAACCTTTTATATAAAAAAGAACTAAAAAAAACATACATTAACGTGGTGTAGTGGCCTAATAAATAAGAATCACTCCACATAATTACCAAAAATAATATTGGCAAAACAAAGCCCACATTTCGATAAAACTGATTTGTCTCAAGATAAGATAGTTTAATCTGATAATACATTATCGATAGCATACTTAACAACCCAACTAACCCTAATTGACTAAATACTAGTGTATACATGTTATGAGGATTAGTCACATTTGGGAAATCAGGTGAGTTAATTTGATTAATTTTTTTATACTCAGTAGGGAAGTCACCTGTTCCTACGCCAAGAATAGGATTATTTTTAATTAACTCCCACGAATTTTTTGCAAAAGTTAATCTATGCCCTACTGAAGATTTGGAATATTGATCCATTTGAGTAAAAGTTAACATAGTGGAATCAACTCTATCTTGAAATATAGGGCTTGAAACGTATGCAGATAGAAAAGTTAAAGGAATAAAAATTGCAATAAATAACATTGCTTTAAATCTTTTTTTATGAAAAAATTGAAAAATTAACAATGACAACGCTACAAAAAACATTACTTGCCCCGCTCTTCCTTGTGTAATAAACATATTAAATATCATAGCAAAAGCAAGAGAGCCATACCAAAAAAATATTAACTGACTTAGGGTTTTATTAAATATTAATTCATGACAAACTAGGTATATTGAAAAAGCCAAAATTACATTATATGAAATATGACTCATAAAAGGACTTGGATCTCCTATGTAAGCATTTTTAAAATACGGAATAATTTGAAACCAAACTAAATAAGAGATTACTTCTGTTACTGTTATAGCAATAAGAAAAGCATAAAGATAGTATTTAATGTAATCTTTATTAACTATGCTATGAAGAACCGGAAATAATAATAAAAAATACCACATTTTGTGTGTAATTTCCAAACCCCATATAATATTTTCTGTCCAAATCAAACCAAGAAGATGAAAACCAAAGAAAATGATTGATGAAACCATCAATTTACTTTCTATTATTTGAATATATTTAACTTTATAATTTCCAGAAAATAGCCATAATAAGCAAATAATAACAATAATTAAATTGGCACCAGCAACTGTTAGAGGGATAAGAAATGCGAGAGCTATTAATAAATATTGATAAGTTTTTTCTAGATTATTTTTTTTAAACATAACCATTCTTTATTATAAACTCTTATAAAATTAAGGCTAATTATACTCACCTTAATTTATGCTTATAAAATCAATTTTCCTTGATCGAGATGGAGTAATCAATAAAGAATTAGACTATCTTCATAAGATTGATATGTTTGAATTTATCGAAGGTATTTTTGATGCTTGCAAATACTATCAGAGCTTAAAATATAAAATAATTATCGTTACAAATCAATCTGGAATCTCTAGAGGACTTTATACTGAAAGTGACTATCAAAAATTAACTCAATGGATGTTAGGCCAATTTCGTAGAAATAATATCAAGATACTTGATATATTCCATTGTCCTCATAGCCCTTCTGCTAGATGTGGATGCCGAAAACCAAACCCAGGCATGTTTTTTCAAGCTGAAGCAAAACATAATATTGATATGACAAAATCCTGGATGATTGGAGATAAAGAAGCAGACATTAAAGCAGCCAATTTAGCTGGAATAAATAATACAATTCTTGTTCGAAGTGGCCATAAAATTGAAGAAAATAACTCTAATGCAATGATTATTTTGGATTCAATCGTACAATCAAAAGAAATAATTAAAACCTAAAAGTTATTTTTTTTTCTTATTAATTCTTCAGCTAATTTCATAATATCACTAACCTTAATATTTCTAATTGAATAATCATTATAGTTAATCCTTTTTGAATTGACTTTCGAATCACTTTCAATTATCTTATTGATGTTTGTAAGCCATGTATTTCTATATCCTGGAGTAGGCCCAAATAAAGTTATCGATGGTATATTTAAAGCCCAAGCTAGATGGGTTGGACCTGTGTCAGCTCCGATTACTAAATCTACTTGAGAAATTAGAGACACTAATGAATCTAAAGATAATTTATCAATAATACAAACCTTAGAACATATCAATTTGATTTTTTCAGCTATAGATTTTTCATTCTTACTTCCCCAGATAATTATAAAATTAGCATCAATTTGAGATGCTAAATTTGCATAATATTGATACGGATAAACTTTTGCTTCAAAAGAAGCTCCAGATATTAATACAATATTTTTCATAGTTTTTGAAATATATGGAAATTCATATTTTTGACTTGAATATAAAAAAGATTTTTTATGAGTTATAGTCTCTTGATTAAAAGAAAACTTTAAAGCTTTTGAAATAAGTCTCATATTCCGTTCAATTACATTTTCATCATAAGGAGAGTCAATTTTTTTATTATAGAAGATTGATGCAATTCTTTCTCTTACTGAAAACCTATCAAAACCTAGAGTAATTGGAGAGACAATTAAACGCGAAATTAATGCAGACTTAAATAATCCCTGCATATCAATTACCAGATCATATTTACCAAAGTGTCTAACTTTTTTTAACTCATTCAAAAACAAAAAAAATGATTTTTTCTTTTTAGCTTTCTTAATATTAACTACGTGTACCTTATTTATATCTGGATGAAATTCAAATAACCCTTTGTAATCTTCTTCTACTATCCAATCAATTTCTATTTCTTGATTGTGTTTTTTAATAAATTGCAATACAATCATGGCATGAACAATGTCACCTAATGCAGATAGTTTTACAATAGCTATTTTCATAGAAACTATTTTACAGCTCATTCACTTTCTAAGCGCTACATATTAAATTATGCATTTGATGATATAATTCTATTAGCTTAATTCACCCTTTATGAATAGATATAAATGAACCCTGATAATAAAAAACTAAAGTCTACAAATTTCATTAGAAATAACATAAATCAAGATCTTTTAAGTGGAAAATATGCAAATATTATCACTCGCTTTCCACCTGAACCAAATGGATACCTTCATATTGGGCATGCGAAATCTATTTGTCTTAACTTTGGTATAGCAGCAGATTATGATGGAAATTGCAACTTAAGGTTTGATGATACTAATCCAACTAAAGAAGACATTGAATACGTTAATTCTATTAAAAAAGATGTCCATTGGTTAGGTTTTAGTTGGCATGGAGAGGTTAAGTTTAGTTCCAGTTACTTTGATGTATTTTGTCAATGTGCTGAAGAACTTATTTCAAAGGATTTAGCATACGTATGTTTTTTAAGTGCTGAAGAAACACGTCAATATCGAGGTACTTTAAAAAAACCTGGTAAAAATAGCCCATATCGAGATACTGGTATTGAAGAAAATCTTACTCTCTTTAAAAAAATGAAAGAAGGTGGCTTTAAAGAAGGTGAGTGTGTATTACGAGCAAAAATTACCATGTCTTCAAGTTTTATGTGCATGCGTGATCCTACTCTTTATCGAATTCGTTTTGAAACACATCACCAGACAAATGATGATTGGTGTATCTATCCAATGTATGATTTTGCTCACTGCATTAGTGATGCTATTGAAGGAGTTACGCACTCATTATGCACTTTAGAATTTCAAGATAACCGCAGAATTTATGATTGGTTATTAGAACATTTAGATGAATTCAATAAAAGTGATCGCCCTCACCAGTTTGAATTTTCTCGTTTGAACTTAGAATATTCAACAACTTCAAAAAGAAAACTGAAACTCTTAGTTGATAATAATCATGTTACGAGCTGGAATGACCCTAGAATGCCAACTATTTCTGGACTTCGAAGAAGAGGCTATACGCCAGCCTCAATACGAGACTTTTCAGAGCGTGTTGGAGTTTCAAAAGTCAATAGCTTTACAGATGTTTCAATTTTAGAATCATCAATCAGAGATGATTTGAATATTTCTGCTCCACGTTCAATGGCTGTCATAAGTCCTATTAAGTTAATAATTGAAAATTATCCTAAAGGTGAAATTGAGTCCCTTAAAGCTCCTGTTCACCCTCAAAATGAAGAGATGGGCACTAGGGAAATTTTCTTTAGTCGTGAGATATATATTGATAAAGATGACTTTAATGAAGTAGCACCAAATAACAAATATAAACGACTAGCAATTAATAAAGAGGTGCGTCTTAGAAACTCTTATGTCATTAAAGCAACTCATTTTGACAGTAACAGTGATGGCAGCATTAAAACCATCTATTGCACTTATGATTCTGACACTTTAGGTAAAAATCCATCTGATGGAAGAAAGGTTAAAGGTGTGATTCATTATGTTGAATCCAGAAATGCCATTAGTGCTGAATTTAGAATATATGACCGCCTTTTTTTAGACTCAAATCCAGCTAAATTTGATGATTTATCATCTTCAATTAATCCAAACTCTCTTACGATAAAAAATGGATTCATTGAACCAAATTTATCAAACGCAAAGGCAGAAAAAGCATATCAATTTGAGCGAGAAGGCTACTTTTGTAGAGATAGCGAGTCTGAAGGATTAGTATTTAATAAAACAGTTGGACTCAGAGATACTTGGAATCAATAATCCATTTTTTGAAGCCAATCATTTACTCGCTTTAATTCAGAGTGCTTAGTTGTATCAATCTGAAGAGGAGTGACTGACACAAAGTTATTAGAAATTGCATGAAAATCTGTACCCTCTGAGTTGTTAGCTTCCTTCCCATTTTCACCAATCCAATAAAGAGATGCATCCTCTTTATCATTAATACTTGGTTCAGATTTATACCTACTACCAAGACGAGTACTCTTGATGCCTTGAATTTCGCTAAGAGGAATATCTGGAACATTAACATTAATAATAGTGTTGAAAGATAATTCAGATTTATCAATCTGTCTCACCAATCTCTTAGCAATTTCACCCGCTGTCTCGAAGTGATTACACTCCCAACTAGCCAAAGACATTGCAATTGATGGAAGTCCTAAAAATCGCCCTTCTATTGCCCCAGCAACGGTTCCAGAATAGATGGTATCATCCCCCAGGTTTGCTCCAAAATTAATACCAGTTACTACTAAATCAATCGATTCTTTTATAAAACCACACAATGCCAAATGAACACAATCAGTAGGTGTTGCATCGATTGCAAAAATATTTTTCTCAATTTGAATTGGCTTTAATGGCCTTCCAAGAGTTAATGAACTACTTGCTGCAGACTTATTCTCACTTGGAGCAACAACAATTACTTCTGCAATTTCACTCAGAGATT